>ENA-OQER01000025-OQER01000025.1-human-gut-metagenome-genome-assembly--contig:-NODE-25-length-67930-cov-6.839594_pt1 | contig 67930 bp, 66 predicted proteins | sample MGYA00242797_ERZ504639 | MGnify/ENA primary metagenome ERZ504639 (study PRJEB26092, sample SAMD00036306) | human gut metagenome | host: Homo sapiens | study: EMG produced TPA metagenomics assembly of... | reverse complement strand
CAAACCGGAGCATCTCCGGCAGACGCATGCTTCGTCTTTACTACGGTCATTGGCTCCGGCTCGTAATCTTGGCCGGTTTTCCGGACAGGCATCATTCCGTGTAAACAGGAAAGAACGAATGCCTCCATGATGGTTCCCTTCTCCTCCAGCAGACCCATATTTTCCGACCAGCCGCCCTCACCGTCTTTCGGAACACAGATCGGTTCCCAGTAATAGATACCCTGCCCCATTTCATCCGGCAGCGAAGCAACGATATTGGCAACCAGATCCAGCACCTGCTTCTGTCCGGCAGCGTCGCCGGAAATCCTGCGATTTTTTCCTGCTGTTCATCGATAAACCCATGCGCACTCTTTCTCCATGCATGCGCCGTCTCAACGACCATAATCGGCTTTTTGCAATCCTGGATCAGCTTCGTCATTGTCTCTTTCAGATCCGTGAAAGTGCCGTGCCAGAATGGATAATAGGAAAGTCCGATCAGGTCAAAATCCTCGAGTCCTGCCTCAAAGGAACAGTCAAACCACTCTTTCAGATAGAAATACCGTCCGCCCTGGTCGAGATGGATCATAACCTGCATCTCATCTTTTCCGGCTGCAGCCCGCGCACCGCGGATTCCGGCATTTACAAGCTGTACCATTTTTGTATAATCCGGCAGCTCTCCGTCCGGAAACAGAAGGCCGCTTCGGATCTCATTTCCGATCTGAACAATATCCGGCAGAACGTCCTCCTCTTTTAATGCCGTCAGCGTATCTCTTGTATAAGAAAAAACAGCCTCTTTTAATTCTTTAAAGCTTAAGTTTTCCCAATCTTTCGGCTTTCTCTGCTGACCGGGATCCGCCCAGAAATCAGAATAATGGAAATCCAGCATAAAGCTCATGCCATGTGCCCGGATCCGTTTTGCCATCGCCAGTGTATGCGCATAGCTGCAGTATCCGCCGGACTCCCTGACATGCTCCGGCGCATTCCAAATACGGAGCCGTACGGAATTTACCCCGTATTTCTGAACGAGATCCAGCGGATCCATAACAGTTCCGTCAAAGTCCTTCACCTGTACTCCGGCATCTTCCAGCTCCGGTATAAAAGATAGATCCATTCCCTTCTGAAATTCCATTGTTCTGTCCTCCCTGCTACGTTAGTTTGTCGATTTTCGGAATAAAATGTCGTAATCCAGCATCGTCTTCTTCTCATAATTTTCCCCTCGGAGCCGCTGGATCAGCTGACGCACGGCTGTGCCTCCCATCTGGGATGCTGCCACACTGACTGCTGTAACTGCAGGGGAATAGCAGTCCAGATTGGTGCTGTTGTAGAGCGAAGCAATCGCGACGTCCTTGGGAATTCGATAGCCTTCCGCCTGGAGCCGGGACATCACCATCGTACAAATCTCGTCGTCGCCACAGATGATGCATTCCACTTTTTTGGATATAATATTTTCAATGATCGCATCCAGAAACTCCATACGGATCGAACCATTGTAGAAAAGCTGATCCTTCTCGGAAATTCCATTTTTAATCAGCGCCCGGCAGAAACCTTCGTGACGCTTGCGGTCTACGTTATAGCTCATATCCTTGACAAGAAACGCAAATCTGCGGAATCCCTTTCCGATCAGCAGCGTTGTCATTTTCTCTGCCGCACCCTCATTGTCGGTATCCACCTGGATAATGTTGTCATACCGGCATGTTCCCGTCAGTGCTGTCGGGAAATTTGCCTGACTTAAATACTGCAGCGCACGGTCATCCTCAAGCGCACGTGTCAGGAGCATACCATCCACCCGGTTCGACTCCACCAGCGACTGCAGCTCTGAAATATCATGCGCGTTGCTCGTCGTAATCAGCACATTGTACCCGAGCATCGATGCCGATTCGCAGACGCCGAGCAGACAGTTCTGGAAATAAACACCGCTTCCATAATAAACGTCTGAAGGCAGTACCACGCCGATGTTGTGCGTCACCGTTCGGGTCCGCGCCATCTCCTCCCGCTCTTCTCCCCGTTTTGCCACCTCGAGAATCCGGTTTCTGGTCTTCTCTCCGATTCTGCCCTTACCGGACAGTGCACGGGAAACGGTACTTTTTGATACCCCTATCTCTTTTGCAATTTCCTCCAGTGTCATAAAAATACCCTGTCACTTTCTGTTAAATTTGAAAAATTCCTATATTTTTATATTTAATACGAATGCTGTTAGAAATCAAGTCATCCCTCAAAGCTTTTTGAACCATCACTTGATCTCTAAAAGAAGGAACGGCCGCGCCGGAGCTTCTGGCAGACCAGCGCGTCCATTCCCTGTTTTATTTTACTGTTTTATTTTTCTTCTTTCTCCGCTACATACTCTGCTGCCTGACGGTTCATCTCATCCAGAATATCCTGGATTCCGGCGCTGTCCATAGCTGCGTTCATGGCATCGATGGAAGCGTCCACATCGTCAACGAGACCGTTGATCAGCGGGTTATAATAATTGTCGATGGCTGCCTCTACTGCTGCAAACTGTGTACTTACATTGCTGGAATCAAAGTTAAATCCGTCGTAAACATGATCTTCTTTGATGTTGTTGTTGAAGGCATCTTTGATGCTTTCATACTTGTCGTCCAGAGCCGTTCTGTTCTCAAGATATTCCTCTCTCTGGATGGTGCAGTTGTTCCATCCCCAGTTGCAGTTACTTGCTACACCATAGCCGCTCTCATCAATAACTTTGTACTGATCATCACCGACTGCTTCCCAGTGCTTTCCTTCGATACCGAGCATAGCCAGATCGTAAACATCCGGGTTGGTGTAGAATTCATTTAATACCATCATGGCTCTCTCTTTGTTTTTACTGTTTGCGTTGATGGCAACACCGTTGTTGATGTAAGAGTTTACTTTTTTCGACAGGTTTTTGTTCGGGTCTACCATCGTTACATTCCAATCCGGATGTTCCTCATTTGCCTGTTTTCCGTAGGTAAGACAGGTTCCGAGATTCCAGCTCATGCTTGCTGTTCTTCCGGTCAGAAGTCCGGTCTGTCTCTCATCGCTGCTGTTTAATACGTCGCTGGACCATGCTCCGGCGTCTACCAGGTCTTTCATCTCCTGGCAGTACTCACGGAACGCATCCCATTCACCGATGTACTGGAATTCAAGATCTTTCGGATCCTGGGTATGATACAGAATCAGCTCGCCGCCCTTCGGTGCTCCGCCCGTTGTGGAATAGCCCTGGGACTGGAAGAATGGATACCACGGTCCGCCCTGACTTGCATAGATACCGTCTGCTGCACATGCTTTGTAGAACTTCATCAGGTCATCCCAGGATGTAATATCATCCATACCGTATTTTTCCATCAGGTCACCGCGCACTGCCAGAACTTCCTGACCAAACTCGTTGGCATAGCTCGGAACCATGTAGATTTGTCCGTCAATCTTTGCCTGCTCCCATGCCATTTCCGGAACAACCTCCCAGATATCCGGTGCATACGTTTTGATAAAGTCCTCAGAAAGCGGTGCAAATCCGCCGAGGGAAACGGTCTGCTCGTAATGGCACCAGCTCGATGCGGTAAAGATCAGGTCAAAATCTTCCTGTGAGGAGAACAGCAGGGAATATTTCGTGTCATGCTCGCCCCAGGAAAGGAATTCTACGTTCAGAGAGCAGTTCAGCTTCTCTTCCAGAATCTCATTGATTTTGGCGTAAACCTCATCAAAATCCGGGGTACGGTCGCCGATCAGATACATCGTCAGATCGACATGCTCCGAAGTGTCTGCACTCAGGTTGTCTCCCGATGTGCCGGAAGCTGCGGAGCTGCTTTTGCTGTCGCCCGTGCTTCCCTTTCCGTTGCCGGAACCGCATCCTGCCAGCATACCGGCTGCCATTGCGGATGCAAGTAATACAGATACCAGTTTTTTTGTGCTCTTTTTCATAAAGAACCTCCTTCATAAATATAATGTGTAATTCAAGCGGATATTCGCAATCCGCTTTGCTACTTGCTCATAACCGAATAACTGCTCCGCAGTTTATCAGAAGGAGCTTGCACTCCTCCTGATACAAGCAAGTCCCCACCCGCCTGCTTATTGCTTTTCGCAATGGAAACAGGGGACTTACTTGATTCAGTTAAATTAACATGATTTGTATCAGCCTTTGACTGCTCCGATTGTGATACCCTGTACAAAGTATTTCTGTACCAGCGGATATGCCAGAACGATCGGGCCGGTTACTACAATGGTAAGTGCCATTTTCAGGGACTGGGTCGGCAATGAGATTGCGCTGACGGCAGAGCCTGCGGCGTTGTTTGCAAGAAGCTTTTTATATGCCTCAATATCATTAACCTGCTGATACAGGAAATACTGCAGCGGATACTTGTTCGTGTCTTTGATATACAGCATCGCATTGTACCAGTCATTCCAATAAGCCAGTGCAATGAAGAGGCCCACGGTAGCAAGTGCCGGTTTGATCAGCGGCATTACAATCCGGAACAGAATACGGAACTCGCCGCAGCCATCAATCTTGGCCGCTTCAATCAGAGAATCCGGAAGTCCCACGATGTAACTCTTCATGATCAGAAGGTTGTATACGCTGAACAGCAGCGGAAGGAGCAGTGCAAGGTAGCTGTCCCGCAGATTCAGGGTCTGTGTCATCAGTACGTAGTACGGAACAAGACCGCCGGAAAACAAAGTGGTAAAGTAGAAGAAAAACGAAAACTGATTTCTCCACTCAAACTCCTTACGTGACAGTACATAAGCTGTCATAGTCTGCAGCAGCAGACCAAGTACCGTTCCGACGATGGTCAGACCGATGGTCGTGCCGTATGCGCGGAAGACAACCATAGGATCTTTAAATACGGTTTTGTATGCCTCCAGGCTGAAATCCTGCGGCAGAAGGCTGAAACCGTTCTGGATAATGGCCGATTCCGAAGAAAACGAGCCGGATACGATCATGATGAAAGGAACGAGGCAGACCAGCGCGATGATTCCGCAGAATCCGTACGCGATGATATCAAGTGCAACCGCATCTTTTCCTCTTTTGATTTTACTTGTATGACTGGAAGATCCCACTTTTCATCCCTCCTAGAATAAGGTGTAGTCTTTATCATAAAGACCAACCAGTTTGTTTACGATTACGACAGTGATAAAGCACAGTACCGACTGATACAGACCAACAGCTGCGGACATTCCGAAGTCGTTGCTGCTGATTAAGGCACGGAACGTCAGGGTATCAATTACATCGGTGTAGTTGTACAGAAGACCGTTACTTCCAACCAGGTTGTAGAACATATCAAAGTTTCCTTTGAAGATGCCTCCGACGGATAGCAGAAGCAGGATGATTGTGGTCGCATGATCATCGGGATTGTTACTTTGAAAATTCGCTGGAACACGTTTGCTCCGTCGATGCGGCTGCTTCATAAATCGAAGTGTCAATTCCCATAATCGCTGCCAGGTACATAACAGAACCGTATCCGATTCCCTTCCATACATTAAAGAAGACAAGGATAAACGGCCATGCCTTTGGTGTCGTGTAAAACTTGATTGGTGTTCCACCGAAGGTTTCAATCAGTCGGTTTAGAAAACCGTAGTCGGAACTGAAAATATTGAATGCCATAACTCCTACGATAACCCAGGAAATGAAATACGGCAGAAACATCAGCGACTGTGTGATCTTACGGTAATGTTTGTTGCGGATCTCGGTCAGAAGCACGGCAACGGCAATCTGCATCGTCGTGTTGATCGCAATAAATGCCAGATTATACAGCACGGTATTTCTGGTAACGAGTCCGGCCTGTCCTGATTTAAAGAAGAACTTGAAGTTATCAAATCCGTTCCACGGGCTTCCCCAGATACCTCCTGCGTAGGAGTATTTTTTGAATGCCATTACAATTCCTGTCATCGGGTAGTAGGAAAAAATCAGGGTATAAATTACTGCCGGTGCAAGCATCAGAAGAAATACCCGGTACTTGTAGAGCTTTTTGCAAAACCCTTTCCAACCATTCTTTTTCATCTTCTCATTCCCTTTCTTGTTTGCGCAACTTTTTTGTTGCTCAACTCTTTATTTTTCTTTGTGCCATTATCATATCATTTCGGCATATTGTTTACAATTCGCAGTTTTTATAAGATATTTCTTGTCGAAATATACTGTTTTACTATTTTTTGTGCAAAATGCGCAACTTTAGCGTTTTACCTTGTTGCGCATTGATTTTTCCATTACCGTTTGCGATTTTCACGTTCTCTTTTGATATTCCGTATTTTTTTCTTGTGTATTCTGCCAAATATTCTGCAAAATAACTTCCTCAATTCCGAAAATCCCGTTGTAAGAAAAGAAAAAGTGCGCAACGTTTCGCATTTTCGTTGCGCACTTTCTGGTTTCTATTCACTTTTTCCCTGTTTCTGCCTTATTTCGCAGCAATGACATCCTGCATGTCATACATGCCAGCCGGTTTTCCAGCCAGGAATTTTGCAGCCTCTACAGCTCCTTTTCCGAAAACTCCTTTGGAATATGCCCTGTGGGAAAGGATAACAACCTCGTCCGGTCCTGCGAAGATGACGTCGTGATCTCCGACGATCGTGCCGCCGCGTACGGCAGAGATTCCGATTTCCTTCGGATCACGCTGCTCGTGGCGCTGGCTTCTGTCATAAACATAGTGTACTGGTTGTCCATTGCCTCATTCAGGCTGTCAGCCAGGGCGATGGCGGTTCCGCTTGGAGCGTCGCATTTCAGTTTGTGGTGTTTCTCCACGATCTCCATATCAAAGCCTGCTTCGGCAAGCACTTTTGCAGCTGCCTGTACCAGTTTCATCAGCGTATTCACACCAAGGGACATATTTGCAGAGCGGAGAACCGGGATTTCTTTGCTGGTCTCCTGCACTTTTTTGAGCTGATCCTCGGTGAGGCCTGTGGTGCAGAGGACGAGTGGAAGTTTTTTCTCCTTGCAGGCATCGAGCAGTGCGTCGGCTGCCTTGTAGGAAGAAAAGTCAACGACTACGTCTGCCGGAACATCGCATTCTGCCAGGCTTTTGAATACCGGATAATCGTTCTGGCCGTTGTCGTTCATATCGATTCCGGCTATGATTTCTGCATTTGCATCTTCTTTTACCAGCCGGTGATGACCTGTCCCATATGGCCGTTGCAGCCATGCATAATAATTTTAACCATTGTCTTTTTCCTTCTTTACTTCGTGTATTCTTAACTTAAGCCAGTTTGATTCCAAAATCTTTCATAGCCTTTGCCAGGCGCTCCTGGTTCTGCGGCTCCATCTCGGTCAGCGGCAGACGAAGCGGTCCAACCTCTTTGCCCATCAGGTTCAGCGCTGCTTTTACCGGAATCGGGTTTACTTCGCAGAACAGCGCATCGATGAGCGGCAGTGCTCTCAGCTGGATTTCTCTGGATCCGGCCACATCGCCGTCGAGGAATTTCTGTACCATGTCGTGGGTCTCACGCGGTGCTACGTTGGAAAGAACGGAGATTACACCGCTTCCGCCAAGGGAAAGGATCGGCACAACCTGATCGTCGTTTCCGGAGTACAGATCGATCTTTCCATCGGTCAGCTGCATAATTTTTGCGACCTGGGAAATGTTTCCGGAAGCCTCTTTGACTGCAACGATATTCTCAACGTTGTTGAACAGATAGACGATCGTTTCCGGTGCAATGTTTACGCCGGTTCTGCCCTGAATGTTGTAAAGGATGACCGGCACTTTGACGCTGTCTGCGATTGCGGTAAAGTGTGCAATCAGGCCCTTCTGTGTTGCTTTATTGTAATACGGAGAAACGAGAAGAAGTCCGTCCACGCCGTATTTTTCTGCTTCCTGAGACAGATAAATTGCTGTCTCCGTGCTGTTGGAGCCGGTTCCTGCAATTACCGGGATTCTGTGATTTACTTTTTCCACGGTATATTTGATGGCATCCAGATGCTCCTCATGGGACAGGGTCGAAGCCTCACCGGTGGTTCCGCAGATAACGATGGCGTCGGTTCCGCCGGCGATCTGCTCCTCAATCAGTTCTCCGAGTTTTTCGTAATTCACTTCCTGTGTTTCGGTCATCGGTGTGATAATTGCAACAGCTGCACCTTTAAAAATAGACATTCTCTTTTCCTCCTGTATGTTGTGTCAGATAAAACCATAAGAAATCAGTCGCCGGAGCTTATCTCCCACGGAAAATTTCACTTTCCGTTTAAAAAAGAGGCGCCTCATCCCAGATAAGATCGCCTCCAAATTCACACATACGCAGTATCTATGATCAGATAGCTCTCCATCTCTCGATGACAGTCGCAGATTTTTTCAACCTGCGCCCAGGAGCATACCGGTTCAGCGCCGGATGTCCTTCGGCATTCTTCCCTTTTCCTCTTCTTCTTTTGCTGCTGAGGCATCCGAAAAGGTACTCTTGAAGTAATGCGACCTCTATCCACTTCAGTTCTGCTTTTACTATAGCATCATTAAATTTTCTTGTCAACAGCGGATCGCGCTTTAACTCTCACTATATTCCAGCTTGCTCACCGAAACCTCATACGCGGTCCGCTTTTCCATTTCCGTCTCGCTCAGCCGCTTCATATATTCCCGGCTCTGGATCCGTCCCCAGATGAGAACGTGGCCGCCCACGGCAAACGCAGAGGCATACCGCGCATTCCGTCCCCAGCAGATGCACGGGATATAATCTGATTTTCCATACGGACGGTTGACCGCGATCAGAAGGTCGGCGATCTCTCTTCCCAGAGGTGTTTTCCGGTAGACCGGCGGTTTACATATGTATCCATCGAGGTAAATCTGGTTGGATTTGACGGAATCGTCCTCTTCCTCCACGAAGCTTAATTCCCGCGCAAATACGGAGAGTACCAGACGGTTCTTCTTCTCCTCGTGGCGGTTGTAGGACCGAAACTGACCGCTGATGCAGATCCACTCACCCTGGTAATCCTGTGATACGTCCACCAGCCGCTCGGAGACCATCACCGGAATGATGTCCTGCGATTCACTCAACCGCTTGACCATCACATCGACGAGGTAAAAGCCCTCTCCGAATACCTGATGGCTGAATGTAAACGGGGAGACAATCTCTCCCATGATAACCACCTGATTGTTTTCAATCATCTTGTCTGCCATAATGAAAATCCCCTTCCTTTGTCTTTTCTTTCTGAATATTGATTTCTGATCGGTACTTTGCTGATCTATAATCCTAATGTATGAACCACATTTCTTTTTCAGAACCACTTTTTTCCAGATTTTTTTATTTCTATTCAAATCAGCATTCTGCCCAATTTTTTGTATATGTTTCTGTAAAAACCGCACCACATGCTTCGTATTTTCTACCATTGCAATACAAATGTCACATCTTCCCTGTTTTTTTTCTCTGTTCTGTGCTATAATAGTTCAGATAGGCAGGCATCCAGCAGAGACAAAACGGCAAGGCACCTGCCTTTGTGCTGTGATAAACATTCCCGGCCGGCTTGAAATTTTGAAAAATTGAACCCGGCAGGGTCAACCCATAGGAAGAGGAATGAAGAAATGAAAACAACGAGAGAAGATGTAAGAAACGTTGCCATCATCGCCCATGTCGATCATGGTAAAACTACACTGGTAGACGAGCTTCTGAAACAGAGCGGCGTTTTCCGTGCCAATCAGGAGGTTCAGGAACGTGTCATGGACTCGAACGATATCGAGCGTGAGCGTGGAATCACCATTCTTTCCAAAAATACAGCAGTTTACTACAAAGGAACGAAAATCAACATCATCGACACCCCAGGCCATGCGGACTTCGGCGGCGAGGTTGAGCGAGTTCTGAAAATGGTAGACGGCGTTATTCTGGTTGTAGACGCATTCGAGGGCGCTATGCCGCAGACCAAATTCGTGCTGAAAAAAGCACTTGAGCTGAATCTTTCCGTTATCGTCTGCATCAACAAAATCGACCGCCCGGAGGCACGCCCGGACGAAGTCATCGACGAAGTGCTTGAGCTTCTGATGGATCTCGACGCATCCGACGAGCAGCTTGACTGTCCGTTCCTGTACGCATCCGCAAAGCTGGGTCATGCCGTACTCGATCTGAACGACACCCCGAAGGATATGACACCTCTGTTCGAGACCATTCTGAAATACATCCCGGCTCCGACCGGCGATCCGGAAGCTGGCACACAGCTTCTGATCAGTACCATCGACTACAACGAATACGTTGGACGTATCGGTGTCGGCAAAGTTGAAAACGGAACGATCCGCGTGAACCAGGACGTTATGCTGGTCAACCACCACGATCTGACCAAGAAGAAAAAAGTAAAGGTCAGCAAACTGTATGAATTTGACGGACTGAAAAAAGTAGAGGTTACTGAGGCAGGCATCGGTTCTATCGTTGCTGTTTCCGGTATCCCGGATATCCACATCGGAGATACTCTCTGCGGCGATCTGGACAACCCGGTTTCCATCCCGTTCCAGAAAATCTCCGAGCCGACTATTTCCATGAACTTCATCGTAAACGACAGCCCGCTGGCCGGTAAAGAAGGTAAATACGTAACTTCCCGCCACCTGCGTGACCGTCTGATGCGTGAGCTGAACACTGACGTTTCTCTCCGCGTCGAGGAGACTGATTCCGCAGACTGCTTCAAGGTTTCCGGCCGTGGTGAGCTGCATCTGTCCGTCCTGATCGAAAACATGCGCCGTGAGGGATATGAGTTCGCAGTAAGTAAGGCAGAGGTTATCTACAAAGAGGACGAGCGCGGACGCAAACTCGAGCCAATGGAAATCGCATACGTTGACGTTCCGGACGAGTTCTCCGGTACTGTCATCCAGCTCCTCAGCGAGCGTAAAGGCGAGCTTCACGGCATGAGCCGCGCAAGCGATGGTTCCACCCGTCTGGAGTTCGAAATCCCGGCACGAGGCCTGATTGGTTTCCGTGGAATCTTCATGACCTCCACCAAAGGAACTGGTATCCTGAACACCGAGTTTGAAGATTACGCACCGTACAAGGGCGACATTGAATACCGCAAACAGGGTTCCCTGATTGCTTTCGAGGCAGGCGAGTCCGTTACCTACGGTCTGTACTCCGCACAGGAGCGCGGTACTCTGTTCATCGGACCTGGCGAGAAGGTTTACGCCGGTATGGTTATCGGACAGAACGGTAAGGCCGAGGATATCGAGCTGAACGTCTGCAAGACGAAGCACCTGACCAACACCCGTACTTCTTCTTCCGACGAGGCACTGCGTCTGACTCCGCCGAGAATCCTTTCCCTGGAGCAGGCTCTGGACTTCATCGACAAGGACGAGCTTCTTGAGGTTACTCCGGTTTCCTTACGTATCCGTAAGAAAGAGCTGGATTCCAGACTTCGTAAGAGAGCGGCAATGAAATAAATTTTCATAAAATGACATAAGAACCGCCGGTTCACTCTTGATTTGAGAGTAAACCGGCGGTTCTTTGTCGTTTTTCTATTCTGTTTTCTATTCGTTTGTCGTTCCGCCATGGAAGCCGTAATACGTCTCTCCCGCTGCAAGATCCACGCCGTTTGCCGCTGCAAGAGTATGAATCGTGACAAGCTCATACCCGCGGTTGATCAGCTCCGGCACGATCGTTGCACACGATTCTACGGTCGTCTCGTGGATATCATGCATCAGGATAATGTCTCCCGGGCTTACACTGTCGAGAACGGCGCTGATGTTTGCCTGTACATTTTTTGTCTGCCAGTCCAGGGTATCGACATCCCACATGATGCTCGGGCGGCCGATAGATGCGAGCAGTTCATCGGTGCTGTTTCCATACGGGAAACGGATGACAGTTGCACCCTGTCCGTTGTTGTACTGGGCGATCAGATCATCCGTCATCTGGAACTGGGCAAGGCCGTCGTCGGTGCTCAGTTCTTTCATATTCGGATGCGCATAGGAGTGGTTTCCAAGCTCACAGCCGATCGCCGCCATGCGCGGGATCACATCTGCACCGTATTTTTCCACATTGCTGCCGAGCATAAAGAACGTCGCCTGTGCCCCGTACTGCTCCAGCGTATCGAGAAGCGTGCTGGTATAGACGCCTGGGCCGTCATCAAAGGTCAGGGCTACCATCATCGAGCCGTTGCGGTCTGGCTGGTAAACACCCTGGTCATCAAAGTAACAGCCTTTTCCGCCGATCGCTTTCCAGCCGGTCGCTATGTAACCATTGGAATCAAAATGGTACTGGTTTCCGTCGATATCTGCCCAGCCGTTGACGTAGTACGTTGTGGCATCCGTTGCGTACCACCAGCCCGACGAGCTGTACTGCATCCCGGCGTCTCATTCGGCGGCGTGGTCTCCGCAAGCTTCTTAATTCCCGCATTTCCCGATCCGTCCTCCGCCTCCGGCGCCGTCTCGCTCACCGTCTTTGCGGCTGTGTCATTACTCAGTACAATTCCTTTTTTCGCAAGCTGCGCTCCCGCAAATTTCCAGATAAGCGCAAGAAAAAGAAGGCCGATTACCACACACAGGGAAATCCGTGATACTTTCTGCATCATCTGTCTGCGGCGCATCTGCTTTCTTCTCTGTTTCAATGATTTTCTTTCCATATGATCTGTTTATACTCCATCGTCCCGCCCCTTTGCGGAACTTTCTTCCATCGTAACACAAACGTTTTTCGACATTTTTCTACTTACTATCATAACGTGATCTGACCTAAGATGCAAGGCACAAATTCTTACATTTTTCCACTTCTGGTAAATTAATGTTTATCGTTTCTTAACATCTTGTCACAAAAAAAGAGTGACTCTGCACCCATGGTAAAAGCGGATACAAAATCACTCTTTGTCACTCTCTTTTAAAAAACCTGGTTTCTTTCTGGTGCTTTGCCACCAAATCACAGGTCTTCCACCTGTCCAGCCTGATTATCCTCTCTGCTTAAGAGTAACTGCAAAGTTTTAACGTTGCCAGAACAACGGAAGCAAACACCTTATGCCTCATGTCCTATTTTAGTCAGGAAATCGCTGCCCATCACCCATTTTTCGTTTTCCAGCGTCACAACGGACTCGAGTTTCCAGGTGACGGTCTCTATTTTGGTTTTGCGGAAGAAATGGAGGAAACGGGTTCGTCGCTCGATCGCAGCGGTCACGTTGGTTTCGATCTTCATCTGGTTGGATTCGTTGGTTACGGTTGTGGAGACGCTGCTCACGGTGATGCTGGTGATTCCGGTGTTGGTGTCGCTGTTCAGGTAGGCATCGCAGAGCTGCTGGTACTGTTCTTTGGCGGTTTTCTGTACGGCGGTGTCGGCGGAAATTCATTTTTGATGGTGCTGAAGGATTTTCCGGCGGCTGCGGCTGTGAATACCTTGTCCAGGGACTCTTCTGCGCGGTCGGCGATGGTTTTGCCGGTGGAATCGTTGAGTTTTAAATCCGGCAGGAATTCCATGCTGCTGTTGTCCTGCACGAGGACGATCTCGCGGTATGGGTCTTTCTGTTTTTCGGTCAGTTCAATGGTGTGGCCGCCGAGGAAGAGATACGGGATTTTGTAGATGCTGACGTTATCTGCCGTCTCTTTTAAATACTTTTTCCCGACCTGCACGCCGTCCAGATAGAACGAGGCATCCGCCGGGACGGTGATTTCGACATCCGTCACGCAGCTGTCTTTCGGCACAACGTACCACTCTTTGAAGTTCCATTTTACGGTATCCCCGGCGGCGATCTCCAATGTTTCTTCCTGCGAGTCGCTCATGCCTTTTAACGTGTACCGCACAGTATAAATCCTGTTTTCCCCGGTCTCAAGATTCTGTTTTCTGCGCATGAAAAGCTCTTGATCTCCGGTGTTTCCTGCCCGTCAGTGCCGTCCTGTTTTGCTTTCCAGGTCATTGCATTGACGTAGTTCTTCCGCGACAGAAACGTGCTGTCCGGGAACTGGCATACATCGTATGCACTGTTCCAGTCTCCTGCCAGGCATGCTTCCACGTAATTCCGTCCTGCCGCCTGCGGCGCATACAGATACGCGCCTGCCATAAAAAATACGGCGCACAGAATCAGAAACAGACTGAGATTCACGATCAGAATCCGCAGACTCATCGGCAGATCACGAAATTTTGCCGCCCGTATTTTCACAGAAAGCTCCGTCGTCTCTTCTCCGTCTTTTTCCACATGGCGGAATCTTTTTCCTTTTCTTTTCCACTTCTGGAGCATAGTTTACCTCATCTTTTCCTCTTTATTTGGTAATTATTCAGAGCCATGCGAAATGGAAGAAAATTGCGAATCATGCTTGCATGAATGAGCAGTTTTTCTGGAATTTCATATGGCGACAAGCCACATCGAGATGCAGCGTAAGCGGAATGAGATGGGGCTCTGAATAATTACCTTGTTTCTTTCACCGCATACGTATGCACCCGGTCGCTCTTCTGGCTGTATGCCTCTCCCTCGGAATAATACTCCTGCGACGTCGTGGAAAAACGCGTAATCGTCTCTTTCACACGCTCCCCCGTCGTTCCCTGATGAAGAAACAGCCCCACGATCATCAGAATCGCAAACACATTCAGAATCAGTACCGCCGCATTTGCCACGATGCCAGGTAATTTTTTTATCCACATAGGCTTCCCTCTTTTCTGTCTCCATTGTAACAAAATGCTCCCGAAAATACAAGGAAAGCAGAGACCCCGGCGAACCGGGAATTCTCTGCTTTCCACAAATGACATATTTATTTTTTAACCGGAAAGGGTTTACTCCTCGGTATCATCCTTTGACGGAATCATTTCCTCAAAGTCGAAGTCAAGCATCGGCTCTTCCTCTTCAGCTGACGGTTCTTCAACCGGAGCTTCTGCTGCCGGAATTTCGTCCTCAAGATCTTCGGTCAGAATCAGATCCTCGTCCTCTTCTTCCTCGATCATGCTGTCGGTATTCAGATGAATGTTGCTGTAGCACTTCATACCGGTACCGGCCGGGATCGGTTTACCGATGATAACGTTCTCTTTCAGGCCTACCAGATGGTCAACCTTACCCTTGATAGCAGCGTCGGTCAGAACCTTGGTGGTCTCCTGGAAGGATGCTGCGGACAGGAAGGAATCGGATGCCAGGGATGCTTTGGTGATACCAAGCAGTACCTGTTTTCCTTCTGCCGGCTCTTTGCCTTCTGCGATCAGAGCTTTGTTGGTCTCGTCGTAATCCAGGAAGTCTACCATGTCGCCCGGAAGGAATTCGGTATCTCCGTTCTCCTCGATGCGGATCTTCTTCAGCATCTGGCGAACGATAACCTCGATATGCTTATCGTTGATTTCTACACCCTGCAGACGGTAAACTCTCTGTACCTCGCGGATCATGTAATCCTGAACGGCACGTACACCTTTGATCTTCAGGATATCGTGCGGGTTGACAGAACCTTCGGTCAGCTCGTCTCCGGCTTCCAGAACAGTTCCGTCTGCGATCTTAATACGGGATCCGTAAGGGATCAGGTATGTCTTGGATACGCCGTCTTCCGGATTGGTAACAACGATTTCGCGTTTCTTCTTGGTGTCTTTGATCTGTGCAACACCGGCGATTTCGGTGATGATGGCAAGTCCTTTCGGCTTTCTTGCCTCGAAAAGCTCCTCGACACGAGGAAGACCCTGTGTGATATCTCCACCGGCAACACCACCGGTATGGAAGGTACGCATGGTCAGCTGTGTACCAGGCTCACCGATCGACTGTGCTGCGATAATTCCGACAGACTCACCAACCTGTACTGCCTCGCCGGTTGCCATGTTGGCACCATAGCATTTTGCGCAGATTCCGTTACCGGAACGGCAGGTAAGAATGGTACGGATTTTTACTTTTGTATAATGCTCACCGTTCTCGTTGATGCCGTCTTTGATGACACGGGCAGCACGTTTCGGGGTGATCATATGGTTTGCTTTTACAATGACGTTGCCGTCCTTGTCTTTGATCGTCTCGCAGGAGAAACGGCCTGTGATACGATCCTGCAGACTCTCGATCTGCTCTTTTCCGTCTGTGAACTCGCTGACCCACATACCCGGAATTTCGTCCTTGCCCTCGGCACAGTCGATTTCACGGATGATCAGGTCCTGAGAAACGTCTACCAGACGACGGGTCAGGTAACCAGAGTCGGCGGTACGAAGCGCGGTATCGGACATACCTTTTCGTGCTCCATGTGCGGACATGAAGTATTCCAGTACCTGAAGACCTTCACGGAAGTTTGACTTGATCGGCAGCTCGATGGTATGTCCGGTTGTATCGGCCATCAGTCCTCGCATACCGGCCAGCTGTTTGATCTGCTTATCGGAACCACGGCTCCGGAGTCAGCCATCATGAAGATGTTGTTGTATTTATCCAGTCCGTCGAGCAGTGCTTTTGTCAGCGCATCGTCGGTCTTCTTCCAGGTATCTACAACCTCTTTGTAACGCTCTTCGTCTGTAATCAGACCACGTTTGAAGTTTCTTGTAATCTTGTCTACCGTTGCCTGTGCTTCGGCGAGCATCTCCGGCTTCTGCGGCGGCACGGTCATATCGGAAATGGATACGGTCATGGCTGCACGGGTGGAATATTTATATCCGGTTGCTTGATATAGTCCAGAACCTCTGCGGTTTTGGTAGCTCCGTGTGTATTGATGACTTTTTCCAGAATCTGTTTCAGCTGTTTCTTTGCAACGAGGAAATCAACCTCAAGTGCAAGCTCGTTACCCGGAACCGTACGGTCTACGTATCCCAGATCCTGCGGCAGAATCTCATTGAAGAGGAATCTTCCGAGTGTGGAGCTTACGTTCTGCTGCATTACAGTACCATCTTCCATCTCTTTTTCGCAGCGGATGGTAATCTTGGTCTGCAGGGTAATGTATCCGTTCTCGTATGCCAGGATGGCTTCGTTCATATCGCGGAAGAAGCTTCCTTCGCCCTTCTCGCCCGGACGCTCCTGTGTCAGATAGTAGATACCAAGAACCATATCCTGGGAAGGAACGGCTACCGGACCACCATCGGACGGTTTCAGCAGGTTGTTCGGAGAAAGAAGCATGAAACGGCACTCTGCCTGTGCTTCTACGGACAGCGGCAGATGGACAGCCATCTGGTCACCGTCGAAGTCGGCGTTGAATGCGGTACAAACCAGCGGGTGAAGCTTAATTGCTTTACCTTCTACCAGAATCGGCTCGAACGCTGGATACCCAGACGATGCAGTGTAGGGGCACGGTTCAGCATAACCGGATGCTCTTTGATGACGTCCTCGAGAACGTCCCATACCTGCGGCTCGAGTTTCTCGACCATTTTCTTTGCGTTTTTGATGTTGTGTGCAGTACCGTTGGAAACCAGCTCTTTCATAACGAACGGTTTGAACAGCTCGATTGCCATTTCTTTCGGCAGACCGCACTGGTAAATCTTCAGTTCCGGTCCTACGACGATAACGGAACGGCCGGAATAGTCAACACGTTTACCAAGAAGGTTCTGACGGAAACGGCCGGATTTACCCTTCAGCATGTCAGACAGAGATTTCAGCGGACGGTTTCCAGGACCGGTAACCGGACGGCCACGGCGTCCGTTGTCGATCAGGCATCAACTGCCTCCTGAAGCATACGTTTCTCGTTGCGCACGATGATATCCGGTGCACCGAGTTCCAGCAGTCTCTTCAGACGGTTGTTACGGTTGATGATACGGCGGTACAGATCATTCAGGTCGGATGTTGCAAAACGTCCTCCGTCAAGCTGTACCATAGGACGCAGATCCGGCGGAATAACCGGAACCGCATCGAGGATCATCCACTCAGGACGGTTTCCGGACTCACGGAATGCCTCAACAACCTCAAGTCTCTTGATGATGCGGGCTCTCTTCTGTCCGGTAGAATCTTTGAGACCTGCCTTTAATTCAGCAGACTCTTTTTCCAGATCGATTGCCATCAGAAGCTCTTTGATGGACTCAGCACCCATGCCTGCACGGAAGCTGTTTCCGAACTCCTCTCTGGCATCCTGGTATTCTTTCTCGGTCAGAACCTGTTTGTACTGTAATTTGGTATCGCCTGCATCAAGAACGATGTAGTTTGCGAAATACAGAACCTTTTCCAGAGTTCTCGGAGACAGATCCAGGATCAGTCCCATACGGGACGGAATTCCTTTGAAATACCAGATGTGGGATACCGGAGCTGCCAGCTCAATGTGTCCCATACGCTCACGGCGCACACTGGATTTTGTTACTTCTACGCCGCATCGGTCGCAGATTACGCCTTTGTAGCGAATTTTCTTATATTTACCGCAATGGCACTCCCAGTCTTTGCTTGGTCCGAAGATTCTTTCACAGAACAGACCGTCTTTTTCCGGTTTCAGCGTTCTGTAGTTGATGGTCTCCGGTTTTTTTACCTCGCCATGGGACCACTCCCGGATTTTCTCCGGGGAGGCAAGTCCTATTTTGATGGCATCAAAGCTCATCTGGTAATTTTCTTTTTTTTGCTGTTTCTGGCATTTGATTACCCCTTTCCTCGCAAAGCGAAGATCTACAAGTTACATGTCATCATCTGAACTTCATCCAGATCAAGATAAGCGTCTTCTTCTTCATCCTCTTCCACATCTACCATTTCTTCTCCGTCAAATTCTTTCTTGGAGAATCCATAGTCACCAAATCTCTCGTCCTCTCTGTCAGAGTAACGGTCTCCCTCGATGATGTGGTTCAGGTTGGTATCACCGTAATCAACTGATTCCATAATTTTAACTTCGGTATTGTCATCACGCAGTACGCGGACATCGAGTGCCAGGGACTGCAGCTCTTTCAACAATACTTTGAAGGATTCCGGAATACCAGGCTCCGGAATATTGTCGCCCTTGATGATGGCTTCGTATGTCTTCACACGGCCAACCACATCGTCAGACTTCACAGTCAGGATCTCCTGCAGCGTGTAGGATGCACCGTACGCCTCAAGAGCCCAAACCTCCATCTCTCCGAAACGCTGTCCACCGAACTGAGCTTTACCACCCAGAGGCTGCTGTGTAACGAGGAGTATGGCCGGTAGAACGGGCATGAATCTTATCGTCTACCAGGTGATGCAGTTTCAGGTAATGCATGTGTCCGATTGTCGTTCTTCCATCGAACGGCTCACCGGTACGTCCGTCGCGGAGCTGTACCTTACCGTCTCTTGCGATATCAACACCCTTCCACAGTTCTCTGTGATCCAGATGCTCTTCCAGATACTGATATACTTCCGGAAGCAGAATATCTTTATATTTCTCGGAGAATGCATCCCATTCCATGTTTACATAATCGTTTGCCAGTTCCAGGGTATCCTGAATATCTTTCTCGTTTGCGCCGTCGAAAATCGGGGTGGATACGTTAAATCCAAGCGCTGCTGCTGCAAGGCTCAGGTGGATCTCCAGCACCTGTCCGATGTTCATACGGGACGGCACACCCAGAGGATTCAGCACGATGTCCAGCGGACGTCCGTTCGGCAGGAACGGCATATCCTCTACCGGAAGTACACGGGAAACGACACCCTTGTTTCCGTGACGACCAGCCATCTTATCGCCGACAGAGATTTTTCTCTTCTGTGCGATGTAGATGCGGACTGCCTGGTTTACTCCAGGAGAAAGTTCGTCGCCGTTTTCACGGGTAAATACTTTGGCGTCCACGATGATACCATACTCACCGTGCGGTACTTTCAGGGAAGTATCACGTACTTCTCTTGCTTTCTCGCCAAAGATGGCACGGAGCAGACGCTCCTCTGCGGTCAGCTCGGTTTCTCCCTTCGGAGTTACTTTTCCGACCAGAATATCACCGGCACGTACCTCTGCACCGATGCGGATGATTCCACGCTCGTCCAGGTCTTTTAAGCTTCATCGCCGACGCCCGGAACGTCTTTTGTGATCTCTTCCGGTCCAAGCTTGGTGTCACGGGCCTCTGCCTCGTACTCCTCGATGTGGATGGAAGTGTAAACATCATCCTGTACCAGACGCTCGCTTAAGAGTACGGCGTCCTCGTAGTTATATCCTTCCCAGGTCATAAATCCGATCAGCGGGTTTTTACCAAGAGCAAGCTCGCCCTGGTAGGTAGACGGACCGTCTGCGATTACTTCGCCGGCCTCTACATGGTCACCTTTAAATACGATCGGTTTCTGGTTGTAGCAGTTGCTCTGGTTGCTTCGCATGAATTGGTCAGATGGTAAACATCTTTTGTTCCGTCATCATTGTTCATGCGGATCTCGTTGGAGCAGGAATAGGAAATGGTTCCTGCTTTTTTTGCAACGACGCAGACACCGGAGTCTACGGCTGCTTTTGCTTCGATACCGGTTCCTACTACAGGAGCATCGGTGATCATCAGCGGTACGGCCTGACGCTGCATGTTGGATCCCATCAGCGCACGGTTCGCATCGTCGTTCTGAAGGAACGGGATCAGCGCCGTAGCAACGGAGAATACCATCTTCGGAGACACGTCCATGTAATCAAACATGTGCGGCTCGTAGGACTGGGTCTCATCCAGATAACGTCCGGAAACGTTCTTGTTGAGGAAGTGTCCTTCTGCATCCAGCGGCTCATTTGCCTGTGCTACATGGTAATTATCCTCTTCATCTGCGGTCATGTAGACTACTTCGTCGGTAACACGCGGATTTTTCGGATCTGATTTGTCAATTCTTCTGTATGGAGCCTCAACGAAGCCATACTCGTTGATGCGCGCATACGATGCCAGAGAGTTGATAAGACCGATGTTCGGTCCCTCAGGAGTCTCGATCGGCACATTCTTCCGTAATGGGAGTAGTGTACGTCTCGAACCTCGAATCCGGCACGGTCACGGGACAGACCGCCAGGTCCAAGGGCGGAAAGACGTCTCTTGTGCGTCAGCTCTCCAAGCGGGTTATTCTGATCCATGAACTGGGACAGCTGGGAAGATCCGAAGAACTCTTTGATTGCAGCTGTAACCGGTTTGATATTGATCAGGGACTGCGGAGAAATTCCGTCGATGTCCTGTGTTGTCATACGCTCACGTACCACACGCTCCATACGGGACAGACCGATGCGGTACTGGTTCTGAAGCAGCTCACCTACGGCACGGATTCTACGGTTGCCAGGTGGTCGATATCATCGGCATTTCCTGCGCCGTATTCCAGATGCATGTTGTAGTTGATGGAAGCGAAAATATCTTCCTTTGTGATATGTTTCGGAATCAGGTCGTGAATGTCACGTTTGATCGCCTGTTTGATCTCTTCGATATCGGTATTTTCCTCCAGGATCTTTTCCAGAACCGGATAGTATACTTTCTCGTTGATGCCAAGTTCTTCCTCGTCAACATCTACCCATGCTTTCAGATCTACCATTAAGTTGGAAAGAACTTTTACGTTTCTCTCCTCTGTCTGAATCCATACATACGGTACTGCTGCGTTCTGAATCTTGTCTGCGAGTTCCAGAGTAACGGTGGTGCCTTTTTCTGCAAGGATTTCACCGGTGGACGGATCTACAACATCCTCAGCGAGGATCTGGTTGCGGATACGGCTGCGCAGTGCAAGTTTCTTGTTGAATTTATAACGGCCTACCTTTGCCAGGTCATAGCGACGCGGGTCAAAGAACATGCTCATGATGAGGCTCTCTGCATTTTCTACTGCGAGAGGCTCGCCCGGACGAATTTTCTTGTACAGCTCGAGAAGACCTTCCTGATAGTTGGTGGAAGTATCTTTGGTGAAGCTTGCAAGAATCTTCGGCTCTTCACCGAACAGCTCTACGATCTCTGCATTGGAGCTTACTCCAAGTGCACGGATGAGGACTGTGATCGGAACTTTTCTGGTACGGTCTACGCGGACATAGAAGACGTCGTTGGAATCGGTCTCGTACTCCAGCCATGCTCCACGGTTCGGGATTACGGTACAGGAGAACAGTCTCTTTCCGAGCTTATCATGTGCGATGCCGTAATAAATACCAGGGGAACGTACCAGCTGGCTGACGATTACTCGCTCTGCACCATTGATAACGAATGTTCCTGTTGCTGTCATCAACGGCAGATCACCCATGAAAATTTCGTGCTCTGTGATCTCGTCTTTTTCCTTATTATATAATCTTACTTTTACCTTTAACGGTGCCGCATAAGTAGCGTCACGCTGTTACACTCTTCGATTGAGTATTTTACGTCATCTTCACACAGTGTAAGTCTACGAATTCAAGGCTCAGCCGTCCGCCGTAGTCGGAGATTGGTGAAATGTCATCAAAGACTTCCTTGAGTCCGCTTCTCAGGAACCAGTCATAGGAATCCTTCTGGACTTCAATCAAGTTGGGCATTTCCAATACTTCTTTTTGTCTCTGGTAACTCATTCGCATACTTTTTCCGGTAGGTATCGGACGTATTCTGTTTTTCTCCATTGACGTTGTCACCCCTTGTGTTATAATATATTTATTACCGCTCATGCCTGAACAAAAGGTTTTAGGCATATCTTGCCATAATAGTGCATTTTCTAGATTATCATGTTTTTTTCAAGTGTGTCAACAAAACAGATTGTATTTTTTTTCAGTACAATCTGTTTTTTACTGGTTTTTCTTCCGTGACCCTGTTAGAATAATACTTTAGATGTGATTGAAAGCACCAAATTTTCAGAAAAAACCGCCTGTTTGATTTTATTTGTCAAATCAAACAGGCGGTTTTTATTTTATTTGTCAAAGCGGATATTCGCAATCCGATCCAGATTCCGCTTATGCCGCATTGAACCGTTCCTTTTAATGCTGAATATTGTCGTCATCATGTCCATAAAGCTCCACGGCTTCAGAACTTTGTTGATCTCTGCAAAGACTTTATCGTCGTAGTTGTGTTTTACTTCGGTCTTTTTATCAAATACCATGGTATCCGCATCCTCTGCTTCTGTTTCCGGCCAGTGCGGGAGTCCGGCATGATCCGGGGTGCCGTTCTTTGCGAAGGCAAGAAGTGCTCCGAAGATTTCGCTTTCCAGTTTATCGCTGACATCCGGGATGCCACAAATTTCTACGAGATCTGCGTTTCCGAAGAAATATGGGATATCGGAGCAGTGCCATGCCGGCTTGCCGTGCTGGAACGGGAATTCCAGAGCGAAGTTGTAGAGATATGCTTTGCCGCCGCCTTTTGCGAACAGTTTGGCAAGTTTTACGGTCGGCTCACGCATTGCACGGTCGATGGCAAGAACATCTACGCCGTTCTTCTCCGGATATGCTTCTTTGAAAGCGTCCAGAACCTTTTCGGCATTGTCTCCATAAACCTTTTTGAGGATTTCCAGAATCTCTTCCGCTGTCAGTTTGTTCTTATCATAAGCTGCCGGTGCAAACGTTGCGAACTCGCCGTATACGGTTCCGATCATCATCGGAATCTGATGTGCATGCTCACGGAAGCCTGCGTCGAATGGATTTCCATAGAAGTAATCGCCCTTTTTCGGGCCGCCGCCGATGTAGCCGCCACTCTGTGCAATCGCCGGAGCCACTTTTGCATATGCAGCAGCAAGCTGCGGATACGGTACAGTTTCCAGCTGAGCCACATCGTCAAAGCCGAGCGCTTTCATCATTGCCGTAATAATCTCCGTGCCGTCTTTCTCTCCTGCGCCGAGCGGATCGTCCTCCATAACACCGCTCATGACAAGGCCTTTCTGGAACAGGCCGTCTGCTGATGGAATCTGCATCAGGTCAATCACCTTCATTCCGCCGCCGGACTGGCCGAAAATGGTTACATTCTCCGGATCGCCGCCGAACAGGGCAATATTGTCATGTACCCACTGCAGGGCTGCCACCATATCGGCGTGGCCTGCGTTTGCGGAGTTTTTGTATTTTTCCCCAAACGGAGACAGATCCAGATATCCTAAAATATTCAGTCTGTGGTTGACAGAAACAAGAATCGAATCACCTTTCTTTGCGATGCTGACGCCGTCATACGCAACCTGCTCGATGGAAGATCCCGCTGCGTATCCACCGCCGTGGAACCATACGAGAACCGGTTTTTTGGCTTCCGGATCAAGTTTGTTTGTCCAGATATTTAAGGACTGGCAGTGCTCATCCTGCGGCCAGTAGCGGTGCGGAACCATAAGCTCGCCGTTCGGTGTATCTTGGTTCTGAAGCGGGCATACAAAGCCGTAGTTTGTCGCATCCTTCACGCCATCCCATTTGGACGGAACCGGCATCTGGAAACGGTCTGCGTATGCATACGGAATTCCTTTGTAAATGTAAACACCGTCATAAAAATAACCTTTTAAATCGCCGGATGTGGTATGCAGCACCGGCACGCCATCGTAATCAAATATTTTCCCCATTTTGAAATACCTCTTTTCTGTAGAATTTAGCATTTATGTTGTTTTCAGTATAAACAATATTTTCGTCCTTTTCTACTCGAATTGTCGCAAGATCTTCTTATATTGTTGCTTTTTTTCCACTCTTTCTCTGTATTCTCCCACCGCGAGTGCAATTTTTTGAAGATTTTACAGAATCTGCTCCACCTCAATCAGCGCCGTCTCGTGCGGCTCCAGGCGTTCCTGCACCGTGAGGCTGCCTTCCGGGTCGGTTTCCTGCTCCCAGACACGGTATTCCGGGTCCGCACTGTGGCACAGCATCGCGCGCTCCATCCGGTTCATCCGCTCCGGAGCTCCCATCCGCACCCACGCATCGTAGCTGCTGCCGTGCTCTTTTGTCACTTTATACAGCCGCAGGCAATATTTTCCCGGTTCCAGTCCGGTCAGTTTCACTGAAAAGGTCCGGATTTCCCCCATATTGAATACGCGGTAACGGTCCGTGCGGGAAATATTCACGGCATGGCGGTAGCGGTACAGCATATCGTAGTGAACATAGTTGTACAGGTAAATCTGGCTTTGGTTTTTCTCCGGCTCCGTGCTGATAAAATAGCCGTCCCCACGCTTCACCAGACGAGATCCCATTCTGCCGAGCAGCCGCAGCGCAGTGCAGACCGCCTTTGGAATGCCGTTCATCGTGAACAGCCCAAAACCTCCATGATACGTTTCCCGCGCCGGAAATACTTCATCCAAACGGTCATTGACCGAGAAATACGCAATTCCCTGCAGCGCCTCTTCATTTTCCAGAAGATTTTTAAACAGCCATGCCGCTTTATAACAGGTATCGTTGCACAGATCCCTCTGCCAGATGTTGCTGCTGCACTCATCCACCAGAACCGGCAGTGCACCAAGCCCAGCCTTCTGCAGCAGACCTTTTACCTTCTCCCCGCGGTTCCGCAGAAAATCCGGGTCGCGGCTCACAATCATATTGACGCTCTCGTTGTTCTGGATCAGATTCATTTTCTCCTCTTCCTCTCCATAGATCACCGTGCCAAACGAGCGGAATGCAAAAATTTCCGGCACACATTCCTTTTCCTTCATAGTTTCGATAAAGGCTTTGAGATGTTCCTCCGGTCCAAGACCAAAGGAAAGACATGTTACAAGATCCGGGCTCACACGTTTCATCTCCTCGTACGATGCTTTCCACGTCTCAAAGAACTCATCTCCTCCATCAATCGTGATCACGTCTCCGCTGATCCACGGGTTGAAAATCCAGCGCCGCATCTGGTTGATTCCATACCGTTCCCTTAGATGTTCCATCAGGTTTTTGATCAGCATGCGCCACTCAGCCAGATCTCGCGGAGAGCTGCTTAGCGCCGGACGCATCGTTCTTCCCGGGTCTGTTTTGCCAGCAGCAACGGCATATGGCCGAATTCCAGCAACGGCTTCGCTCCCGTGGAAAGGATGAAATCGATCACCTCATCAATATAGTTCCAGCAGAACTGAATCTCGCCCCACATATTCCGCCGAAGTACGCACATATCATCATCAAGAATTCCTTTTACGCGGATCAGCTCATAGCCGAGCTCCTGCACCAGCTGTTCCAGCTCATCCTGCACCTCGCGGTTCAGCACACTTGCCGCATAGCCAGCATTGATCACGCGCTTCCAGTGGCCTGCCACTCTTGGTTTCCGTCCGTTTACTGCCGCTGTCACGGAAACGGCACTCTCATTTATCGTCTCAATCTCCTGCTCCGTGACCGCTGCATACTGCAGGAGACTCTGGAAAATATCATGGTCTCCCGCCGCCTCTTCCCGCTCTTTTCCTTTCTTTTCACGCTGTTTTACTGTATATTCCATCTGCTTCCGGTATTCGCTCGGTGTCATACCGCGGTATTTGCGGAATGCGCGGATCATCGCCGTCTCATTGACAAATCCATTGTGATAGGCAATCTCCGTCAGCGTTGCGCCGCTGTGCATTTCCTGTACGGCATGCGCCAGGCGCACCTGCGTCACGTACTCCCGAAATGATACACCGAAATGCTGCGGAAAGCTCCGTGAAATATAGGCACGGCTCAGATAAAGATGATCCGCCAGATCCTCCAGCGTAATCTCTTCCCGGCAATGCTGCAGAATATAGTCTGATGCCCGCTGAATGCGTTCCCTTCCGCCCCGGCCCTGTTCCACCTTTTCCCCGGATGTAAAGTAAAAAAGCAGATCCTCCAGAAGCGCCGTCACACGGCTTTTCATATAGATCGGTTGTTCCTCATTATTCTTGTACATCTCAAGAAAGATCCGTGCCATATCCCGCCGGATCAAATCAAATTTTTCCTGCTGATCTTCCATATAAAAAAACGACTGACATTTGACTTCACATTTCAGCAGCTTAATGTGAAATGAATCAATCGTCTCCGCTGAAACGCAGAGCGACAGAGCAAGTCCGTCTTCGTCCAGATCCAGGTCACAGATCTGAAACCGGTTGATCGCAAAGATAGATCCCATCGGGAGATTGTGAACTTCCCCGTCCTCGTAGCTGACTCTTCCGCTCCCACGAAGCAGAAATAAAAGTTCAAAATCCGGATTCCACAGTTCCCGTTTCTTCTCCGGCCGGAGTAGCCGAAAACGAAATCCCGGCATTTCCTGTTTTGTTCCTCTCATCATTATTTCTTCGTCTCTTTCCATTCCACACCTCATAATAGATTTTTTCTGTTGTATTGTACCACAAAAAAAGATCCCACAAAAAGATCTTCTCCTTTTGTGGGACCGATTTTTCGGTTTTTGTTTTAGTTTTTGCAATTATTCCTTCACCTTCAGCACCAGACACTGATACGGCTGCAGACGGATCGTTTCCTCGCCTGCCTCGCAGGTGTCATAGTTATTCAGAAGTACTTCTTCGATTGTATCTGTAAATGGCAATGTAATGCCATCCGCAAGAGAAGTAGTAAGGATCAGAACATTATTCTTCTCATCCTTCCTGCGGTACGCCAGAACGCCGCTTACCGTCTCGTATTCCGGAATCAGCGTTCCGTAGAGGAAGGTTTCTTCCAGATCTTCACGTCGTCTTACTGCCACCATTTTGCGGTAGAACCACAGCAGGGAATCAGGATCTTTTTCCTCGGCCTCATAGTTCAGTTCCGTATAGTTTTTATTCACCGGGAACCACGGCGTACCTGTTGTGAATCCCGCCTCGGCAGATGCATCCCACTGCATCGGAGTTCTGCTGTGCTCGCGGCTCTCGCAGTTGATCTGCTCGAGCGCTTCCGCATCCGTTTTTCCTTCGGCAATCAGGCGGTCGTAAATAGCAAAGGTCGGTTTATCGACGAATCCCTGAATGGACTGTTTCGGGTCGTCGCGCATGCCGATTTCCTGTCCCTGATACAGGAACACAATACCCGGCAGGAAGAAATTAGTGACCGGAAGCATTTTTTCGCTGTAGAGGTTCTGATCCTCCGGCATCAGGAACCGGTCGATGCTGCGCGGTTTGTCATGATTTTCAAGGAAATTACAGAGCATGCCGCGGCCATCCACGATTTTCTGTGCCGCAAAAAGCTGATCGCGATAATCGTCAAACAGCGCCACGGTATTGCCCCATTTCGGATTACGCACATTGTCGAGGGTGTGACAAAAATCGAAAACGGACGAGAAACTGCCGTTTTCCCCAATCACATCCTCCACATCCTCCGGTCCCATGTGATCGTACTCTCCGATCGTCAGCGCATCGGTCGGCGCAAAGGTGCGCTCCTTCATTTCACACAAGATATCGGCAAGACCGTCTACATTGTTGAAATACTCGAACGCCATATTGTACTCGTCCGGTCCATCCGGCGGAAGGTTGGTGTACTGATAATTCTTTTTCAGATGGCTGATCGCATCAAGACGGAATCCGCCAAGTCCCAGATCCATCCATTTTAAAATCATCTCATAAATTTCTTCCCGCAATTTGGGATTCTCCCAATTGAGATCCGGCTGCTCTTTTGTGAAGATGTGGAGGTAATACAGTTTATCATATCCCGGTACTTTCTCCCATGCGCTGCCGCCAAAAATCGACCTCCAGTTGTTCGGCTCTTTGCCGTCTTTTCCTTCCCGGAACACATAATACTTTCCGTACTTTCCAAACGGATCTTTGAGTGCCGCCTGAAACCACGCATGCCGGTCAGAGGAATGATTCACGACAAGATCCATCAGGATGCGGATGCCGCGCCTTTTTGCCTCCGCGATCAGCTCCTTCATGTCCTCCATCGTTCCAAACGACGGGTCGATATCCATGTAATCGGAAATATCGTATCCGTTATCTACCATCGGGGATGCAAACACCGGGCAGAGCCAGATGACATTGGCTCCCAGCTTTTCTATCTGGTCAAGATGACGGATCACACCTTTGAGATCTCCTATGCCGTCCCCGTTGGTATCCTGAAAACTCTTCGGATAAATCTGGTATCCAACCGTTTTGTGCCACCACTTTTTCTCCATTGCTTTTCTCCTGTTCATTTTGTTTTTATGATGCGGGCCGTTCTTTAGGTTTACCGCAAAACCTATAGTGTTTTCACTATATCACAAAAGAATGGATTGTGCTACTTTTTTCTTTTTGATTTTTCCTATGTCCGCCTTACCGTTACGGTTCACTGTTTTTCATCAGCGGCAAAATCACGCAGGAAGCAGCTTTTCCGCCCATATGAATGGTCTGATGAGCAATTTTATTCTCCGTCTTTTCCGACCACAGCCCTTTCTGATTGCTGTGGACATGGTACTGCGGAAAGTCGGAAGAGGAAATATCTACACGAATGCGGGAACCCTTTGGAATCGTGTATACAATATTCCACATAGTAATCTGTACCTCTGCCACGCTGCCCGGTTCATAGGCTCCGGCCTCCGTTTTTCCCTGCTCCAATGTTGCAATCGAGGAACGAATGTTGTACGCTTTTCCTTCCGGCGTTACCTCCATGATTTTAGCGGTAAATGCCGTATCCTCGCAATCACTTTCCACGAACAGGCAGACGGAGGCTTTTCCGTTCAGCGTGAAAGTTTCTTCCAGCGGTTCTGATACAAAACTCAGGACATCATCACGATAGTCCGGTTCCGGCTGAAGATGGCTGCCGATCTGCGGCATCGTATGCAGAAGGCTTCTCCGCCGATACTCTCGACGGGAGTGGCCGGGTCAAACGTGTAGTTTCTCGTTTTTTCCTGTTCCGGCGTGTCTGTCCGCAGTGTTTTCTCATCCAGATACAGCGTCATGCTTCCCGCAGTTCCTTTTTCTCCCAGTCCGTCGGACACGATGTCAATCCACCGGTCCGCTCCGATTTCATAGGCACGGATCCGCTGTGTTGGGATTTCTTTTTGTTTCAGCGTCAGCTCAAACCATTCCAGCATCTTTGGAATTTCTTCATTCTGCGGGTGCAGCACCTCTTTATCTTCAAGACAAATCTGGAAAAAGTGGTTCCATGCACCGATTTCCAGCCAGCTGTGCTGTTTCGTCTCCTCGTTCAGGCGCTCCCACGTTTTCATACTGCTGCCGTGGTGATGATCGTACCAGCGCTCAAGAGATAGATCGGGACTTCGTTTTTGACGGGATTTCCCGTAACTGTTTCCACCAGCCCGTCTGCCAGAGCGCATCGCCCGGGTTCGGGCTTGTGATGTATTCGCGGTAGGACGGAACCTTTTGTCCCCACAGTGCTTGTCCACTTCAATCTGCGGCAGGTAACGGCAGCTTTCACGATAGTCAGCATTCACTGGTTTTTCCGCATTTTCCATCGACCATGCGGTCAGGATATCGTGGCGGAAGCAGCCCTTCTCGTAGGCTGATACAAAACGGTCCGTTCCATAGTCCTCCAGAAACATTGCGGCAACTTTCCCCTCCGCGGCATCAGCGAACGCCCAGCCGGTCATGCTTGTGTAGGAATGGCCCCAGTAGCCTAAGATTTCGCACCATGGCTGCTCCACAAGGTAATCCATGGTGTCAATGCCATCGTTCCGCTCATTAATGTTTGGCTCCCATTTTCCTTCTGACTGCTCCCTGCCGCGGCAATACTGGTAGACATACACATAACCTCTGCACGCCAGTCCCTCGCCGTAGGCACGGTGAATACGGTCGTTGCCCGGATAGCAGGTACGAGTCAGGATGACGGGATATTTCTTGTTTTCTCCTGATCCGCCTTCCCTTGGAAAATAATAGATTGTATGCAGCTTCACACCATCGCGCATCTCGATCTGGCTGTCTTTTCTTTCAAATACTGCACAGCTTTCGGAAACGCCGCTTTTCGCAAACTGTTCCTCCACGCGTTTTACCACTGCCGCCATAAAATCTTCTGCCATCGCCCTATACCTCCATTTCCAGCAGTGCCATACCGAGTGTCTTTCCATGTTTGTCCAGCGCCAGCGATCTTGTGACACCGCCGCCGAGTGTCTTGTCGAGGACAAAGTTCAGCGCATGGATTCCGTCCAGTTCGTAGCGGGTTACTTTTCCGTGGCAGATTTCGCGGAAGTATTCTGCTACGCGTGTTTCTGTTACTTTTTCTTTCAGCATTTCATAATTGTTCTCATCATATGGGATCACCGAAATATTGGAGATCTCGCCTTTATCGCCTGTTCTTGCATGTGCAATCTCTTTTAATTTCATCGCCTTATACCTCCCGGAATGTAACTTTTGCTTCTACTGCATCGCGCGGCACAAAAATTGAGCAGACCGAGACAATCTCGGACACCCGTTTCACCGCTCCGCCGCCTCCTGCGGGACCGTTGGTATAGAGAGCCTCCACCTCGTTTGCCAGCAGAACGGCATTTTTCCGGTCTTTCGTTCTGCCTGCGGCGCGGAGACGCACTTCACACGGAGTTCCACTTCCGATCTCCTTGGAAATTGCATCACGATACAGGGAATTGCATCCGATAAAATCAGTACGGTACTCTTCCAGCTCGATGCCTGTCAGTTCAATCCGCTTCTCCAGAATCTCCGCCGCCAGCTCCGCCCGTGCCATACAGTTGCTTCCGCCGTAGGAAATTTCACCCTCACCGATGAAGCAGTCCTTGTAGCCGACACTCACTTTCAAAGTTTCCGGTCTTCCATGCGTTGTCGCATGCTCGGCGTGAACCTGGTTTTCCCCGATCTGCCGGAACGTCACCTTCGAAAAGTCCGCTGTTGCATCCGGGGTCAGGTAAGCCTTTGGGTTGTGGATTTCGTAGATCATCTGCTCTTTACAGGTATCCACGCTCACCAGTCCGCCACTTCCCTCGACTTTTGTCACGGTAAATGCGCCTGTCTCGTCGATCTCAATGAGCGGGAATCCAAGTTTCCACAGATCCGGCACATCCTTGTAGCCCGGATCCGCAAAATAGCCGCCTGTCACCTGTCCGGCACACTCCAGCAGATGGCCTGCCAGAACCGCCTGTCCCATCTGATCCGGGTTGTCGGTAATGTTCCATCCGAACTCATGTACCAGCGGTCCGATCGTCAGTGCAGGATCGGAAACGCGACCGGTAATGACAAGATTGGCACCCTCTTCCAACGCTTTTGTGATGCCCTCCGCACCCATATAGACATTCGCAGAAATCAGAACATCTTTTTTCTCTTTTAACAGCGTGCCATCCTCCAGCACTGTTTCATTTTCATACTTGTCCAGCTCGTCTGTAATATCATCGCCGGTCACACAGGCAATCTTCAATCCACTGACACCCAGTTTTCTGGCAATTTCACACGTCAGTTCTGCAGCAGATACCGGGTTGGCAGCTCCCATATTGGTAATAACTTTTACTTTGTTTTTCGCCATCAGCGGGAGAATTTTTTCCATTCGGTAGTCGAGCAGCTGGTTGTATCCCTTCGACGGATCTTTCTCTTTGTCCTGCTGCCCGATCGCAACGGTGCGTTCCGCCAGACACTCGAAAATAATGTAGTCCAGATTTCCTTTTCCATCAGTTCCACTGCCGGCTCAATGCGGTCTCCCGCATAGCCTGCGCCGCTTCCGATTCTGATTTTTTTCATGTTCTATGGCCTCGCTTTCTTTGATCTGAGATCATTGTAATGCGATATCCGGGCAGATACTACAAAAGGGATCGTAATTTCTAAAATTTTAGAAATCATGATCCCTCTTTTATGTGAGTTCTGTTACAGCAAAGACAGAAAATACCACAAAGCCCCAAAGCTGCAGAAATTCCGGCATTTCATTCTCCTTCTGTCTTATTCTTTGATTTTATTATATAACGTTGCCAGCGAAATTCCGAGTTCCTTTGCCGCTTTTTGCTTCCCTTCCATATCCCGTCCGTACAGCAACAACGTATTTTTGATCTCCTGCCGTTCAAAGCGGCGCACCCGCTCTTCCAGCGTCATGTGAGCCTCTGATTCCCGTTTTTCAAACTGTACGAGACTCGTCACAATTGAGATGCTTCCGCGGATATGATGCTCTTCCCGAATCGGATAAACACTTGCAAAGTATTCCTGTGTTCCCTCTCTCCGCACCATTCCCTCGACCGGGATGCCGCTCCAAATGACTTCCGGAGCAATGGCAGATTTGCGGTAATCCGTGATTTTATGACCTTTCGCGGTTTCAAGCGGAACGCCGATGAAATCGCTGTAGACTTGATTAAAGAACACAATCCTGCTGTGCTGATCGCAGATCAGGATTCCCTGCTGTAGAGATTCCAGAATGGAATGTACCTGCATTTCTTCTCCCTCCCACTTTCATCCATTTTGTACTCAAAAAAACACTCTCTGTGGGCTTCTTTCGTTATCACTGCAGACACCACGGGCAGCGTCGGCAAGGACTTTATCTCGTTGCCTCCGCCACAGTGCGCTCCTGCCCGGATGGCTTTTTACTTTACAGAAAAATTCAACGAAGTATCCTGTGAAGAAAAAAACGCACGGCAGGAAATCCCGCCGTGCGTCCATAGATTCTGATTTACGCTTAAATTATTTAAGAGTAACTTTAGCGCCTTCAGCCTCAAGTTTAGTTTTGAGCTCTTCAGCTTCTGCTTTGGAAGCACCCTCTTTGAGGACTTTCGGAGCACCGTCAACTACTTCTTTAGCTTCTTTCAGGCCAAGTCCTGTAGCTTCACGTACAACTTTGATAACTTTAACTTTGTTCGGGCCAACCTCTGTCAGCTCTACGTCGAACTCGTCTTTCTCCTCAGCTGCTGCTGCATCGCCTGCTGCTGCTGCAACTACAACGCCTGCTGCTGCGGATACGCCGAACTCTTCCTCACATGCTTTTACAAGATCGTTTAACTCTAATACAGATAACTCTTTGATAGCGTCAATAAACTCTGCGGTTGTTAACTTTGCCATTTTATTTTCCTCCTTGGATATTTTCTGAATAATGTTCTCAGGCTGCGTATTTCACGCTGCCCGCTTGAGGCTTAGGCCTCTGCTGCGCCGCCTTTGGACTCTGCGATCTGGTTGAGGACGCGAGCCAGGTTTGCGATCGGGGACTGGATGCTTCCAAGCAGTTTGCCAAGAAGTTCTTCTCTTGACGGAACGTTTGCCAGTGCTTCCATTCCAGCTTTGTCGTAGTAGTTTCCTTCTACAACACCAGAAACCATCTCCAGCTTCGGAGCGGTTTTTGCAAATTTAGCGATGATTCTTGCCGGAGCTGTTGCATCGTCCTTGCTGATTGCGATAGCGTTTGTGCCATCCAGGTCTTTGGTAAGAGACTCGAAAGCAGTACCAGCGAATGCACGTTTCATCATTGTATTTTTGTATACTTTGTAATGAACGCCTGCTTCTCTTAACTCTTTACGCAGCTGAGTATCCTGAGCAACGGTTAATCCGCTGTAGTTTACCAGCAGCACGCACTGTGCGCCTTCTACCTGTGCGCTGATCTCTTCCAGGACCGGCTTCTTCAGATCGATTTTTGCATTGATTGCCATGATTGCACCTCCTTGTAGTATTTCGTACCTACGCTTTGGAAGTATAAAAAAGCTCTTCGCGAAGATTGGCGAAGAGATCTCAAAATTCCATAACATGAACCTTGTGTAACTTCTCCTCGGCAGGCGTTTGAAACTTACGCCTTGCGGCACCTGCTGTCTTCGGCGTGATACAGGTGGTATGATAGCATAGGAGCCAAGTATTGTCAAGATTAAAATGAATTTTTTTCATATTTTTCAAAAAAATCCCCCCGAAGACTTTCCTCTCCGGGGGACATCGTTCTAATCTGTTATTTCACTTTCACCAGTCTCACCGCCATATACGGTCTTGACGGCATGTCGATCGTAAATTCTCCGCTGTGACGGCCTGCCTGGGTGATCGTCATGTTCCAGGTGTCGATGACTTCCACATCAAACTCCTGCCTTCCGGCATGTAGAACGGGCGGCGGCATGGGCGGTTGGCACCGTAATAGTACATCACGCAGTCCTTTCTCGGATGGCTTGCGCTGTTTGTGCAGCAGGTCTCATCAAAGAATGCCGGAAGCGGCTCCATATAGCCCCCGTTTTCTTCCATAATATCCAGCAGGAACTGGATTCGCGCCGGGCTTCCGCCCTTCAGCTCTCCGCCGTGTGACCACCAGATCACACCGTTTTCATTTTCATACGTCTCGCCGTGCTGGCATATCCACCTCTGGTATATGCCTCCCAGAACCGGCGTGTCATCTCCTCGCCGCTGATATTTCCCCAGCCGAACGGAAGATTTCCTTCATATGCAATCTCATCGATACGCACGGTTTTCCATACTGCGGGCGCCAGATTTCCACATTTTCTGCGGTACGGTACAGATCGATTCTCTGCAGACTGCAGTGCGTGATCCATCCCCTGGAATGATCGTACATGGTCATACAGTTGTGAATGGAGCGCAGATGGCGGTACGGATCCTGACGGCAGACGGTTTCTGCATTGGACTCCCACTCGGATACCGGTTTCCAGCGGAACAGGTCAAATTCATTTGCCATAGCCCACCATACATTGTGGTATGCGCTGAAACGGTTAACAACGTATCTTAAATAAAAGTTCTGCTGCTCCAGATTCATGCGTGAATAGCCCCAGCGGTCGTACGGATGGAACAAAATCAGATCAGCCTGGATTCCCATGGTGCCAAGGCGTACGATCGTATTTTCTATGTGTTCAAAATAAGAAGGATTTGGACGGGTATAATCCCATACTTCATCCGGGTTTTCGATCATGGCATCAATGCCGCCGAACATATTGCGCGGCGCTTTTTCCAGCTTCTCTGTCTCAAAGTCAGACGGAGACCACGGAGAATTTTCACGAATTTCAAACGGATACTGTGCCGGCTCTTTTAAATTGTAGACATAGTGCTTCGGGAAAACGCAGAAGCGGATCTTATTAAACGGAGAAGCAGCAAGGCTTTCATACGTTTTCTCCTGAGTCTCCTTACTCTGCAGCTCCCACACATAGCAGGTCGTACCGCACGGGTAGTATTCCTTTCCGTCATCGTAAGCAAAATGATAGGTGTTTGCTACCCGGACCGGACCGTGGCAGTTTTCATCGGCTGCGCTGACCTCCACCGTCACCTTTGCCTCATCGCCCCAGCTTGTTACTGCGGTAATCTCATACGTTCCTTCGCAGGATGGCATAAAGCGCAGTTTGTATACGCCGTTTCCATCATAAAAGCCCTCGGCACGCTTTTCCTCTGCCTGGCCTGCCATCGTTCCTTTCACCCACTGCTCCGCAAACGGATTTCCCTCGGACGGTCCCCGGAAAACCAGTTCTGCAATTCCATATCGTTTTACATATTCGGTATAAGACTGTAACATACGTTCCACCTTTCTAAAATAAGTATTGCTTCGTATCGCGATAATTTAATTTTACTAAATGTATTTTGAATAGTCAATCTTTTTAAATTAAACTTTTAAACAATAATTCAGTTGTTTTTTTATCACTTTTGCCGATATCTATTTCTTTTTTCCTTGTATTTATTGACGTTTTTTCACTTTTATTGTAAACTTTCCCATAGAGTCTGCCGGACTTTTTGCTGAACAGTTCCGGCATTTTCTTTTTATCTGGCTCAAAATTCAGCATATATCTAACATGTACAGGAGAGGAGATGGTCCTTTGAAAAAACGCTTTTCCAAAATTTCCATACACTCACTTGGTTTTCGTATTTTTGTTCTGCTTGCAGTCATGATCGTCCTTTTTTGCGCGCTTGTCGCGTACAACAACACAGCCGCTTTCGGTCTGATGCTTGAGCGGATCCATGAGAACTCGGAAAATACACTGGTTCTGTACCAGAAAAGCCTGGATGAAAATCTTTCCCGCACGGAAACCTACCTCTATGTTTTCGCATTAAATGATGCCGATCTTCTTTCCCTCCGCGCAGCAGAACCACAGACAACCAACTGGTATATCACATTAAACCGAATCAAAAAAAGCTTTGAAAACGCAACGCCAAACTATACCGTAGACGGCTTTTTCTGCTATCAGGAAGCCACAGATGCCCTGGTCCTCTATGACCAGACCACCAACCCGACACCGTTCCTCTGGAACTATATCCGTGAAATCGCCAAAACAGAGGATCCGTCCTCTGTATGGAATCTCAACGAAATCAACGGGAAATATTACCTTGTCCGTATTCTGAACCTGAACGGATATCTGCTCGGCGCGTACATTTCCACGGATACACTCCTTGGCACTCTGGTCGATACAAAAACGCAGGACAGTCTTCTGTATTTTTCCGATGGTCCCCTTCTTCTGCGCACCCCGTCAAACGATGTCCGCCTGGAGGCTCCCCGCTTGAAATGGCGACGATATCCTTCCTACGACATTGATGGAACCTCCTGGATGGCTGTTTCACATGAACTGAACGAAACACCGCTGTCGCTGACCCTGCTTTTAAAGGCTTCGGAATACACCAAATATCAGAGCAGCTTTTATCTTCTCGCCCTGATCGTTTCGCTCGGTCTGTTCGTAATCTGGCTGCTCCTGTCTGCTTCCCTGCACCGCTGTTCTTCACCCGGTTCACATGCTGACGCATGCGCTGGAACAGCTCCGCGGCGGTGATCTCAAGGTGCGGATTCCGGATGACGCTATGCTCGACGAATTCCGGAAAATGACGACCGCTTTCAACGATATGGTCGAAGAGATCGATGATCTGAAAATCGCGAATTACGAAAAACAGCTCGCCCGTCAGAAGCTGGAAGCGCTTTACCTGAAGCAGCAGATCACGCCGCATTTTATGATCAACTGCCTGAACACCATTTATCAGCTGACTGAAAATAACCATGCGGACCTGGCACGGCAGATGCTTCAGAACCTGAGTGTACATCTGCGCTATACGCTTTCCTCCGGCCAGACCGTCTCGCTTTTAGAAGAGCTAAACCTTGTAAAAAACTACGTGGAGCTTTCCTCCATCCGCTATCCCGGCGCGCTGCGCCTGCTCCCTTCCTGCGAAGAATCGCTGCAAAATGCAACGGGTTGTGCCGCTTATACTCCTGAACTTTGTGGAAAACACGATCAAATATGAGGTCGTTATGGGGAAAGTGCTGGACATGCATATCGATATCACCGCGCAGGAAGAAAATCAGTGTACCCGTCTTCATATCTGTATCTGGGATACCGGATGCGGTTTTTCCGAGGATATACTTGCCGTGCTGCAAAAGCTTGATACCTATGTAAACTCCGAGCAGGAACACATCGGCATCACAAACGTGGTGCTCCGCCTCCGCCAGATTTTTCCCGACGCGGCTTTTGCTTTTGGCAACCGCCCCGGCGCAGGCGCTCAGATTACCATTGATTTTCCTTACGTTCCCTTTTTCCGCATCGACGGATAACCGGAACAGCTAAAAATATGTTTTGGGGAGGTTATTATGAACCTGTTAATCGTAGACGATGAATATTATACCGTCGAAAGCATTTCCAACAAAATCCGCACACTGCGACCGGACTTTTTTGAGATTTTCTGTGCCTACAATCTGACACAGGCATTGGAAGCCTTTTCCGCGCATCCGATTGATCTGATGATTTGTGATATCGAGATGCCCGGCGGTTCCGGCCTCGAACTGCTGGACCAGATCCGCCAGGCACACTACGAAACCGTCTGCATTTTTCTGACCGCCTATGCAAAATTTGAATATATTTCCCGCGCTATGAAGCTTTCCAGCAGTGACTATCTGTTGAAGCCGCTGGACGACCATGCTCTTCTGGAAGCTCTTGACAAAGCCTGTGCGCAATGTGAAAAGCAGCAGAAGGACCGCGTCAACACCCTTCATGCCAATTACTGGAAGGAAAGTGAGCTCCCGCTTGCGGAACAGTTCTTCCTCGACCTGTTAAATGGCAGTATTTCCTCTGCTCCTTCCGAAGTGATGGATGAAATCCGCTATCGCCGTCTGAATGTCGAACTGATTCATCAGCCTTCTGTCCGCTTCTGATCCAGCCCGGACAGACGAACTCCTTTTCTCCGACCGACAACCGTACCCTGTATGAATTTGCCTTAAAAAACATTGTCCGTGAATATTTTTTCAAAGCTTCCGAGCTTCCCCTGACGATCCGCGCATTGGACGGTTTTTATCTTCTGCTTCTCCCGGCCTCCACACACTCTCGGGACGCCGTGATTGGCCGATGTCGTCAGGCCCTGACCGACTTTGTGACACACTTTCCGTTCTCGATCAACTTTTTCGTTGATCAGAAGGTCTGTCTCCCGGAAGACCTGCGAAAAGCTTTTCTTTCCATGAAAGCCTTCGCCGGAAAGAACGTCACCTACGAAAATCACGTTTTCGATCTTGCCGCTGAAACCGAAGCTCCTGTTCAGACGCCTTTTCAGCCGATTCCATCTGACCGCTGGTCCGATCTTCTCACATCCGGAAAAACGGAACAGCTTCAGATTGAGGTTTTCGCTTTCTTAAATCAGACGAAAAGCTCCGGCACTGCTACACGGGAATTTCTGACCGGCTTTTACTATCAGTTCCTGCAGCTGCTGTTCCGCCAGATGGATCATCCGGGCAGCGAAGACGAAGCCTTCCGCCGCCAGATTACCGTTGCTTCCCCGGAGCAGACCTTCTCCTCGTTTGGTGCTTTACGAGAATGGATTTCCAACAGTCTTCTGCTGTTCATACAAAGCCGTCAGGCAGCCGCTTCCCAGGACACGGCTGTTGCCACCGTGAAAGCATATATCGAATCGCACCTCTCCGACGAGCTGGACCGCGATACGCTTGCAGCCATGGTATACCTGAACGCCGATTATCTGTCCCATCTCTTCAAAAAAGACACGGGAAGTTCTCTCATCAACTACGTCATCGATCGCCGGATTGCGCGCTCCAAGGAGCTTCTCGCAAAGGGCGAAATGAGCATCCGCGACATTGCCATCACCTGCGGCTTCCAGAATATTTCGTACTTCTCCCGCCAGTTTAAAAAATCGACGGGCATGACACCACGGCAGTTTAGAAATTAAAAAAATCCGGCCTTCCTTTTGCATATCGGAAAGCCGGATTTTTGGATTCACTTACTTTTTTATCAGCCCTTCACGCCGCCAAGGGTAATACCTTTTACAAAGTTTTTCTGGATGAACGGATAAATGATCATGATCGGCAGAATACCAAGTGCTGCCATCGCCATACGAACCGTTCCGGATGGGATCTGGGAGAGGCCTTCGCCTGCCTGCGCCATGTTGTTGGCGTTCTGCGTCAGCGCCTGAATATTCTGCATCAGACGGTTCAGCAGGTTCTGGATACTGTAGAGATCCGTTCTCTTTGTCAGATAGATATAACCATTGTTCCAGTCATTCCAGTAAGCGATACCGGAGAACATGGCAACGGTGGTAATAATCGGTTTGGACAGCGGAATGGCGATCTTCCACATAGTCTGGAATTCGTTTGCACCGTCAATATAGGCAGCCTCAAGAATTTCATCCGGCACACCGGTGACAAAGTAGCTCTTCATCAGGAGAACGTTGAATGCGCTCATCATCAGAGACGGAACCAGCAGCCCGAAGAACGTATCTTTCACATGGAATACGGTCGTGTAATTGATATAAGTCGGTACAAGGCTCCATTAAACAGCATGGTAAAGAATACCAGGAAGGTCAGGACATTTCGTCCCGGCAGACCCTTTTTCGAAAGGCCGTAGGCAGACAGGTTGTCAGTGCAAGGTGCATACAACGCCGGTTGCGGTCAGGATAAAGGACATTCCATAGGCTTTGATTACCATGGAACTGCTGGATGTGAATACCCACTCATAAGCATAGGTACTCCACTTTTCCGGCAGAAAAGAGTATCCATTCTGTAACAGAGTTGCATTGTCAGTCAATGAGGAAATGAACATCAACAGAATCGGAATGATCGCGAGCAGTGTCAGGATTGTCATGATCAGATGGCCGAAAAAGCTATAAATTTTATCTTCTCTTGTTTTCATACCGTTCCTCCTAGATCAGCGCGCTGTCGCGGTCAATTTTACGTACCAGCAGGTTGGCGCCAAGCACCAGAATAAATCCTACGATCGACTGGTAAACACCGGCTGCGGCAGACATCGAAACATTGCCCATCTGAAGCAGTCCGCGGTATACGTAGGTATCAATTGTGTTTGTTGTGGAATACAAAGCTCCCTGGTTCATCGGCACCTGATAAAAGAGACCGAAGTCAGAGTAGAAAATTCTTCCGATTGCATCATGGTCAGCATGATAATGGTCGGACGCAAAAGCGGCAGGGTGATATATTTGATCTGCTGCCATCTCGTTGCACCATCGATCTTGGCTGACTCATAGAAGGATTTATCAAATCCCATCAGTGTTGCCAGATACACAATACAGTTGTAGCCAACCGACTTCCATGCACTGACAAAAACCAGGATAAACGGCCAGTATTTCGGTTCCGAATACCAGGAAACCGGATCTTTTCCCAGCGCCTTTAAAATCGTGTTGTTAATGAATCCGTTTTCTACACTGAAGAATGCAAAAACAAGATATCCGATGATAACGGTGGAGAGGAGGTTCGGAAGAAGAATTGCACTCTGGTAAACTTTCTTCCGTTTTCCTTCCAGTTCACTCAAGATAATAGCTACTGCTATTGCCAGTGTTGTATTGATTACAATGAAGGCCACGTTGTAGAGAATCGTATTTCGTGTAATAACAAAGGCATCGCTTGTCGTAAACAGATATTCAAGTTTTTCAGTCCTACCCATGGACTTCCGTAGATGCCCTTTCCGGCATTGTACTGTTTGAATGCAATTACAAGGCCCGGCAGAGGCATATAATTGTTGATAAACAGATAAATGAGGCCCGGCAGCATCAGAATATAGATCGGCAGAAAGCGTACAAATGTTTTTCGTCTTTTCTGGCTCTTCTGACTTTTCACTCTTGCCATGTTTTTCATTCTCCTTTTTTCTTATCCGCAGCCGGTCATGACGCGTTCCGGTTTTGACAGATTTTTCTCTTCTTACAACCTGCGCCGTCCTGTTTTTGGGACGCGCAGTCATTTTTTGATCTAAATTCTTAAACTTTATTTGTTTGCTTCCTGCCATGCTTCCAGCTGTGCCTTTTTCTCGTCGATAATCTTCTGGAGGCCTGCAGTCATCATCTTATCATTCATCTCAGCAATTCCGGTCTCCGGGTCTACAAAGCCGTACTCTACGCTGGTCTGATACTCGTTGTATACGTTCTGTACTGCTGTGAGCTCGTTTGCCACATTTGTGCTGTCAAAGGAGAAACCGCTTGCTTTGGAAACCTTTGCATTGGTGTTAAACTCTTTCATCTCTGTCCACAGATCCGGATCATTTCCTTCCCATACATGGTCAGGAACTGGTTCGGCATCATCCATCCCATGGAATGATTCCATCCGGAGTTGGATGCATCTACACCGTCTGCATAAGTAGCAAGTCCGTCATCGCCAATTTTATAATGTGTTCCCTCGATGCCCCATGCCAGAAGGTTTGCGATATCGGCATTTGTGTAGCACTCATTCAGGAATTTCATGGCTGCTTCTTTATGCTGTGCAGAGATCGGAATGGTCCAAGGCATACTAGCCACAGATGTGGAACTGATATAGTCATCCAGTGTCTGGAAGATGGTCATATCGCGACCGGTCAGTGTAGTCTCCTGCGCTTTGATGCCAGGCTTTCCGCCTGTGGTATAGCTCATCAGAGTTCCGGCTTTTACAAGCTCTCCGACTGCTGTTGTATCGGTTGATGCATCGGCACTGATATAGCCTTTCTGATTGTAGTCATACAGTCTTGCACAATAATCCTTGTAGAAATCGCTCTCAAAGAGATTTACAACATCAAGGTTCTGGCCATAGTCAAGCAGCACACCGAACACATTTCCTCCAAGGGAGTCTACGTTAGAGAACTGCGACATAGAACCTGTTGTCGGACGATAAACCTCTTTGTCCGGATACTTCTCATGCAGCTGTGCATAAATGTCATTTAATTCATCCAGACTGATTTTTACGATCTCATCGTCTGTGTTTGCTTCGTAGCCAATACCATCGAGATACTCGGTTGCGATCGCTGCGCATCCACGTCCCTGTGCAATGTCTCGGTTACTTGGAAGTCCATATAAAACTCCGTTTACACGGCAGGCATCTACATTTTCCTGTCCAACCGCATCAATAATTCCCTGTCCGTAAGTCTGAATCAGATCATTTTCTTCTAGGTCGGAGAGATATCCCTGCTGAATTCCGGTTGCATATGGGAAACCTACACATGCAAGTACATCAATTTCCTCATTTGCGGAAAGCGCCAGTGTCGTATTCTGATTAAAGGATCCGAAATCGGTAATAGAAAGCTCAATTTCAACGCCAATCTTATCTCTTGTGATATCATTGATGGCTTCCTGTACTTTCTCCGTGTCTGCCGGAGCACCCGTCCAGGTCGGGAAGCTTACGATGATTTTTTCCACTTCTCCGCTTCCGTTCTCTGCTGTACTGGATGCGGTACTCTTATCCTTAGAATCTGTCTTTCCGGAATCTGAACTTCCGCCGCTGCTTCCGCATGCAGCCATGGAGCATGCCATAATGGATGCCATGAAAATCGCTGCTACTTTCTTTTTCATTCTTTCGTCCTCGCTTTTTATCTTTTTGTCTTGCTGCTTTATTTCGTTTCTGAGTTTCGGCCGTGACTCATTTGATGATCTTATTATATCTGCTTTCTTACCTCCAAAAAAGAACAATCCTGCGATGAATTTGCACTTTTCTGCGGTTTCTTTCCGCATTTTGTATAGTTTATGATCACTTTTCAGTCTTTTCTATGCATTCTGCTATCAGCACCCAATCTCCCGCCGCCGGTTTCTTTGGCATAATGCACGACTTTCCACGCACTTCCACCTGGATTTCTGCTTTTTCTGTCTGTCCCGTTCTCGGATCAAACCAGGAAATTGCATAGATTCCGTCGCAAAGGCCCGCGAGCGGTGTACTCATGCCATCCATCTCTCCGTAATAAATCAGTGCTCTCGTTTTATCCCGGCTGATCGTGGCAGCCGCAAGCTTATTGGCAAACGGGCTGATACTCTCTTCCATTTCTGCCGGTTCATATGGCACCATCTCCTCAAAATGATGTTCTTCATAGAAACGTTTCAGATATCCCATCTGTGCGCCTCCGGGGCCGTCAATGGCTTTCGCCAGGTGATGCCAAATTTGTTGAATGCATTAAATCCGGTTGATGTCACTTACCTCCCAGATATTATCCCAGATTCCCTGCGCACCGTACGTATAGCCGCAGCCGCCGGTCTGGACTGCCATATATGCCACGCGGCGCAGCATTGCATCGGTGCAGAGCCGGGTTCCGTTTTCTTCCAGTGTGGAACAGTATTCATACAGGGACTCGCCTTCGATGAATGGTTTTGTTCCGTGTTCCTTCCGATAGGCACGGTACCAGGACGGATTGATCGGGAAATCGCCGTGTCCGGCCTGATTCAGCACAAAATCAAACCACGATTCGTCATAATAGTAATCTGCAAACGGACGCTCATTCGTATAATGTGCGGTCTGCAGTGTTCCATATCCGTCCATTTTTTCCACATACTTTGCGACCTCGCGCCAGCCTTTGATGGCTGTTTCCCGCGGCTTTCCCGGGAAGTAGCCTGCCACTTCGCCTGCCAGCGTCCACACAACCGGAAGGGCACCATAGCGGGCAATGATATAGCGTGCCAGATGTTTCTGGTGCTCCACGCCCTGCTCGATCGAGCCGGACCAGGCAAAACCGAGCGCGTTGATAAAGCCAAGGTCAGCGAGATACTGCATGCGGCGGTCGAGTTCGTTCTGGTAAAATGCCACATCCGGCACATCATCTGCGGCATCCGTTTTCCAGTAACGGCTCTTGTGCTCCTTCCAGCTGTCACTTCGAAGGTTTGTCTGATAAACGTTATAACCCTGTTCCTTCCTGCGGTCTGCCATGCCGCGGAACATGCTCGTCATCTGCGGATGGTTCGACTCGTCCCACCGCTCACCAAAGGCAAATGCCCAGTGCGTATCGCCAAGCCAGAAAAACGGTGTTCCGTCTGCATACGTCAGATATCTTCCTGATGGATGCACTTTCAGAAATCCGTGCTGATAGATAGCAAGATCTCCTTCGTATGGAATACATTCGATCGTTCCCTGCACTCCGGAAAGTCCCGTCTCCTCCGGTGCTTCCAGTCTATAACTCCACATTCCGATTTCGGTCGGCGCAAAGGCAATCCGATAGGTATTTCCGCCGTCCCAGTATGCTTCTCTTCTGATCCTTCTTCCCGACGGTCCCGTAAAAACACTCCAGATGGAACATCGAGGAATGGATTGTTGTATGTTTTCTTGCTCTCAAATGATAAAATAATTTGTCGCCACTGTTCTGCTTTCATCCCCATTTTATTTTCTCCTTTATCTGCGCAGAGCGCGCCCGGTTTTTTCGGGCACGCTCCTCGAATCTGATTTTACTGTAACTGTTTATTGTTTTTTATTCCAGTCCGCGTTTCTTTGCAAGCTGCACGGCAATCTCAACCAGCTCCGCCGCATCCTCGCGGCAGACAAAGCCTTTCGTTACCTGCTCTTTCGTGTTTTTCTCCGCCATTTCCCGGTAATGTGCCAATGTTCCGTACAGCTCTTTTATCATTTCTTTCGAAAACGCCTGCTGATAACCGAACAATCCTTCCTTTTCCGATTCAGGATCCAGGAAATTCTGGCCTTTTTCAATGTCGCTGGTATTGCTGTATCTTCCGGTTGGATAGTCAAGGAGGCAGGTACGCAGTCCACCGATTGTATTTCCGAACGCATCCTTTTTGTTTTCTCCGTCGCTGTCAATCGCAATCCGGTCACAGTGCGCCGGAGCTGCGCCTGTCCGTACCCAGGTAAAGAGATTCCGAAATGCTGCCGCAAAAAGAATCTGGGACGGATAGTCGTTTCCTTCCTCATTTTTTCCCATATAGAATGGCAGATGGTTGATCCGCACCAGATCCGGATCGTTTTGATAGTAGTCCACATAGCTATAGGAAGTGTCATGGCTTGCACCCGTCACATCATACTGGCGGAACAGGAACTCAGGATCATCGCTGTCCTGCTGGGCAATGCGCCATGCTTCCATTCTTCCGTTTTCACTCTCCGTCTGCACAGCGATAAACGGCTCGCGCGCCTTTTCCACACGTGTCAGACTGTAATGGTACGGAGCCATGGTTTCATACTGGTTGACCGGAATACCAAGGGAATGGACTCCTCCTCCGGAAAGGTAACCATTAAATACACACGCACCGCGTGCCACCTCCGGACGATACGCAAAGCTGTTCAGATAGCGGAACAGATACGAACCCGACTGTGACCAGCCCGTCAAATAGACGTATTCTCTCTTATATTCCCGAATCGGATTCTGCTCCTCATCGCCGCGCAGCAGCCACGCCAGGTCTGTCAGCATATCCCAGAAAAGACCCGTTTCGTAATCATGATTCAGATCGCCGAGTCCGCCTGTGACCTGCAGTCGCTCCGAGAACGGCACATCCGGCGTCGGGTTAGCCAGGAAAGACAGCCGTAACGCTTTTCATCAAACTCTACCATTTTTGCGATCGTATTCGGTTTGCTTGTGATTCCCACATAGATATCTCCGTCCCGCACAAATTTCTTCCAGCCGAGAATCCACATGCGGTCAATCTCCATAAAACTCGTTGGATTGATGATCTCCACTACAACGTTTCCGCTGCATTTTGCAGTGTCCTGCGGTGCGCGGACAATGATGCGGTTTGTATACGGCGCATCCGCAGTGCGCACACGGACGCCGCCGCGCTCGTCGGCTGTCTCGTAGACATTTGCCGTTCCATACATATAATATTCCTTCTCCACATAGCCGCGCTCCGACAGCTTCAGGTAACGCTCCGCACTGGCAAACGGATAGCTTTCTTTCGTTACCGGAATCTCCTCTAGTCTTGTAATCATCTCGTAAAACCTCCCTTTTTCCTTGTATGATTTTATTATTCCATACGGCTCCAATACGAAAAACAACGATTCTGCTGTTTTTTGACACTTTTCTGCTGTTTCTGTTTCGATCAGACTTTTCCGTTCCGGAAACAAAAACACAGAAAAAGCATCTCCGTGCAAATTTATCTCTGATTTGTACTTTTTCTTTCGGAATGTCTGTAGTAGACTGGTATTGTAGGGCAGAAAAAATCTATCATTCCCAATACCGTCTTTTCTGCCCATGCAAACAACTGTACTCTCAAGCTTTTTCTGTACCTGATTTTGTGAGATGATTTTTGTCAGTCGCAAAAGCAAGTGCAGAAAGACTCTGAGCGTACATTCCGTACCAAAGGAGGGTTTTTACAAATGAACGGAACTTATTATACCATTACCGAAGTTTTTGATTTCGGTCCGCATATTTCGAAAGTAATTCTGGATTATGGCAAAAGCATGAAGGGTGCGGTCCCATCTCCGGAGCAGTTTACGGTACACGTTACCCGTACATCCACCGAGGGCGAGGATTTTGTATGGCCGAATTTTATGGGCGACAAACCGGATGACTCGATGGACGGAACCCGCCGCGTTTCGAACGTTTACGTTTCTGACAAAACCGGTGCACCGTGCGAGGACGGTACCTGTCTGACGCTGGAGCTGCCGTGTTTCATCATGGAAGGAATCGGCTCGATCATCAAATTCAATGGTAATTTTAATGTATTTGTCAATGTTGCTTACGATGTAGCACAAGTCTCTGAAATTGCAACAGACGATGGTGCCATTTCTCCGCAGACGTTCGACGTAGACGGCGGAAACCGCGTCATCTACGGTGAATGGCTCAAAGAAGACCGCTACGAGGATCCGCAGATTCCGCTCTCTTACGTTTACTACGAGCCGGAAATGGATGCGGATGAAAAAATCCCGCTGATCATCTGGCTGCACGGCGCAGGTGAGGGCGGACAGGAACCGCCGATTGCAGCAATCGGAAATAAAGTTGTAAACCTGATTTCCCCAAAGGTTCAGAAAATTTTCGGCGGCAAGACCTACCTGCTCGCTCCACAGGCGCCAACCATGTGGATGGATGACGGAAGCGGAGAATATACCAAAGACGGTTCTTCCAAATATACCGAAGTTCTCGATGCCCTGATCGGTGCTTTCGTGGATGCCCATCCGCAGATCGACCGCTCCCGCATTTACATCGGCGGCTGCTCCAACGGCGGCTTTATGACCATGAAACAGATCATTTTCAACCCGTCCCGCTACGCTGCCGCATATCCGGTCTGCGAGGCTCTGGCGGATGCATTTATCTCCGATGAAGACATCCTGAAGCTCAAAGATCTGCCGATCTGGTTTACACACGCAAAAACCGACCCCGTTGTCGTTCCGGATGATTTTGTCGTTCCGACCTATGAACGTCTGGCAAAGGTCAATCCGAATGCACACTTCACCTACTGGGACAAGGTACTCGATCACACCGGAACACAGAAAAATGCAGACGGCACCCCATTCGAATACATCGGCCACTGGTCCTGGATCCCGATGCTGAACGATGAGTGTGTCCTCGATTATGACGGCAAACCGGTTATGACGGACGGAAAAGAGACTCCGATTCTGGAGTGGATGGCTGCACAGAAAAAAGCATAACACAGCAATTGCTGGATTCTCCGCCTACGGCGGATTGTTGCAGTGAAAAAAACAGATGGTATGAAATCGGACTTCAAAGCTGATTTCATACCATCTGTTTTTGTCTGTTCTTGTCTTTTTTTCTCTGTTCCGTTTGATATCATCAACCGTGCAAGTCGGCTGATCTTTTTGAAAAGCTCTTGCCCTACTGTTCTTTTCTTTTCAGCTCTTCATAAAATTTCTGCAGCACATAAAATGCCGGTTTGCGGTACTTTTTGTCCTCAGAGAGCAGCCCCTTCCGGTTATAATATTTCTGGATCAGGCTTGTTCTGCGCGGGCAGCGGAAGTCGTAGAGAATCCAGGGGGTCATGCCCTTGATGTAGTCAATGTTCCGCAGCGTTGCAATCTGTTTTTCGTACACATCCGCCTGGCACTCCTCGGTTCCTTTGTCCGAGATGGTTCCATGGTGATGCGGCAGCGCGTCTGCGCCGAACTCCGTTACGATAACCGGCTTGTCCGGCTGGCTGTTTTCCATCAGTGCCGGCAGCATCGCAAAATCCGGGGTGTACCAGCCGCAGTACTCGTTGATGCCGATGATGTCAAGGTATTCCATCAGACGGTCCTCAATCTTATTTTTCGCAGCATTAACCAGGCAGGCCGCAGACACCATTCGCGTCTCATCCTCCCGATGCGCGCATTCTGCCAGTGCGCTCATGAATTTCAGCCGTTCATCCGTATCGGCATTCTCATTTCCGACAGACAGATGATCACGCTCGCGCGGTTCCAGTCACGGTTGATGAGTTCGCGGAGCTGATTTTTGGCATCCTCATATGTTTTTTCACGTTCAAAACGAATTGCCCAGTAAACCGGAATTTCCTCCCACAAAAGAAGCCCAAGCTCGTCGGCGAGTTTTGCCATTTCTTCGTTATGCGGGTAATGTGCAAGGCGCATGAAGTTGCATCCCAGTTCTTTCGCAATGCGGATATTTTCGATCCGTTCCTCTCTTGTCAGGCCTTTTCCGTTTTCCACGCTGTCTTCGTGGCAACTGATACCACGCAGGAAAACGGGCTCTCCGTTCAGCAGAATGTCTCTGCCGTTCACGCGAATTTCACGAAAGCCGACCCGGTCGCTGACGGTATCGGTTCCACAGGTTACTTTTACATCATACAGCTTCGGTTTTTCCGGTGTCCAAAGCTCCGGTTTTGCATCAAAAACAACTTCTCCGGCTCCGTTTTCCAGCTGGATTTTCCGGCTCACGCCAAGCTCCTCGATGACAAGCTCTGCCTTGGCTGTGATTTTTTCCGACAGTGTCACTTTCGCCATAACATGTCCAAATGTTCCGTCCGGCACAAGCGCAATTTTAAAAGTTTTGATATGGCATTTCGGAACACGGATCAGTGCGATATCGCGGTATACGCCGCAGTAGTTGAACCAGTCGGTATTCTCGGTCGGCACCTGCTCCGGCCGTCTCGTTCCGTCAACAGCAAGCACGATGCGGTTCTCCGCTTTCAGGTATTCTGTGATATTCCAGAACGCCGGTGTCGATCCGCCGCGATGCATACCGACGTATTTTCCGTTTAAGAAAACGCGGCACAGATAATTGGCTGCGCCCACCTTCAGAAAAACTGTTTCCTCTCTTTCTGCGATATAGGAAATTTTTCTCGTAAAGATCATGCTTCCCTCATACAGGAGATACATCGGATCGATGGTATTCCAGCTGCACGGAAGCTGCATCACCGGCCACTCGTCAAAGGAATAGTCGATTGGCACAGTGAAGCCTTTTTCGTCGCGGTATCTCTCTTTGTACCATTTCTGGCGCAGACAGGTATCGTACTGATCGACTGCATAATGCCAGCCGCCGTTCAGCAGCTCCTCTCTTCTTCCCCCTTCAAATATCATCGTGTCCACTGTGGCAAATCCCGTTTCGTACTGTTCGGTATAATCCTCGAGATGGATATCCGACATATACTTTTTCTCTTTTTTTGCTTCCATAAACTTTTCCCTCACTTCTCCAAACGATCCGAAACACGCTCTGCGAGTTTCTCAGGGTATCGCGGCAGTCGCCGGGTCTCGTGCAGACACGGACTTTGCGCGGCACCACCCATTCCTTGTTTTTATTATAACGCTTTCACAGGAAAAATCTATGGTCAAAACTGTTGAGGATATTGCAAAAATTGCGGTACCGCTTATTTTTCTTCGTTTTCGTTCTTTCCTTCCGCCGCCATCTGCCGCTTCCTCCGTGTCACAAGGCCACCGATCCGTCCCGTTTCTTTTGCCGTGAGTGATCGCCAGCCGTCATTCAGCACGCGTTCTAAAAGCCCCAGCTCACCTGCGATTTCGTATTTCATTTTCTCCTTCTCCGTCATATGTTCCAGATCAATTTTCTTCTGCCTTGCCATTTTTTCTACACTCCTTTTCTCTGCATTTTTGCTTTATCCAGAGTGTAGACACTTTTTTCCGGCCTTATACCTCCTGTTGTCAAACGGATATTCGCAATCCGCTTCGCTGCTTGCTCATAGCCGAAGAGCTGCTTCGCAGCTTATCTTTTCATCCCTGCTTTCGAAATCCCCCCCCCGAGGCAGGAATCTTTTATCTGCCGCCACACAAAAACCTCGCTTTTTGAAATACGGTCCGGTTTCCCATTCCGTTTTTTCAAAAAGCGAGGTCCTTTTCTTTATTTCTATTCTATGTTCCTATCTCCTCACTCCGGCGTCTCTCCGAGCCGCTTTTAATTGCGGCAACAGCCGCCCGAAGTGCCTCCTCTTCATCCTCCCCGCTGCTGCAGATCTCAATGGTTTCTCCCTGCTTGATTCCTGCAGCTACGATACTCAAAATACTCTTTAAATTAACCGTTCCCTGCATCCCGTTGTTTTCATAGGTAAACGACATGGAAGATTTGTACCGGCTTACACTGTTTGACAAATTTACCGCGTTTAAAAGATGCAGACCTGACGGATTGACAATCGTTACTTTTTCACTTACCATCTTACGTTCCACCTGTCTTTCCTTTGTAATCCGCTCATTTTTCTTTGAAAATGGCTACTTACTCATTTTTTGCCGTGTCCCGAGTTCAAAAATTCTCCTGCATCGGTTTTTTGACCTTTTGACACTGATATTTTCATGATAGCACAGTTTTGTTAATACAGTTTGAACATTCTGTTAGATACTCCTCAATTCTTTCCGCTTACTCAGCTGACTGAAGAACAGGTAATAAATAAAGTATGCAATCGTTGTGATTACCCACGACAGCGGATAGCAGAAGGCAGCTCCTTTTAAGGAGTGGAAATGCGGCAGAACCGCCGTCATCCACACGATACGTACTCCACAGATTCCTATTCCGGTGATAAACATCGGAATCCATGCATCTCCGACACCGCGGAGTGCACCGGAAAGGATTTCGATGGAAATGTAGGTAAAGAAGGTCGGAACCAGGAAATGGATCAGTCCGTGACAGATTTCACGCACCGCCGTATCTGTGGTAAACAGAGAAATCAGTGTATCACCGATAAACCACATAAACACAACCATCAGACCCGTCATCAGGAATGCCATGATCATGCTGGTGCGCACACCGCGGTGTACACGATCCATCTTTTTCGCACCGTAGTTCTGACCGACAAAGGTTGTCGCCGCAATACCGAGCGCATTGATCATCATCCAGAAAAGACCGTCCACCTTTCCGTAAGCCGCCCACGCAGCCACATTGTTGGTTCCCAGCGAGTTGACAGCAGACTGAATAATCACGTTCGATACCGAGTACAGAATTGACTGTACGCCTGCCGGAAAACCAATGCGGATAATCCGTTTGAGCATAATCCAGTCAATGCTGATTTTCCGCAGATGAAGCCGGTAAATGTCTCTGGTCCGCATCAGAGAGCCCATAACAAGAACCGCACTGATGATCTGAGACAGAATGGTCGCAAGCGCCGCGCCCATAACACCCATCTGCAAACCGACAACAAATAAAAAGTCAAGCGCGATATTGGTCATACAGCAGATGATCAGATACAGCAGCGGACGTTTCGAATCGCCGACCGCACGCAGAATACCGGAACCCATGTTGTAAATCAGGTTTCCGATGGTTCCAAGGAAATAAACACGCATATAAATCAGCGCATGATTTACAACATCATCCGGCGTGCTCATCAGATCGAGCATCCATCTCGAACAGCCAATGCCGACTACTGTCAGCACAATACCTCCGAGAATGGAAAAGGCAATGGACGTGTGCACTGCCCACTGCACCTTGTCCTCTTTATTGGCTCCGTAATGCTGTGAAATAACAACCGTCGCACCACTCGAAAGGCCGACGAAAAATCCGACCAGCAGATTGATCAGCGTACCTGTCGTTCCGCCGACCGCCGCAAGTGCCTGTTTTCCAAGAAAGTGTCCGACAATCATGCATCCGCCGTGTTGTAGAGCTGTTGGAAAACGTTCCGAACAGAATCGGCAGGAAAAAGATCAGAATCTGCTGCCAGATAACACCTTCCGTAATCTGATTTACCTTTACTACTTCTTTCTTCTCTTTGTTCATACCCAAATACCTTCTAAAACTGCCGCCGGATCTCATGGCTGATTCCGACGGCAGTCCCCCTTTAAAATTTTCTTCTGCTCCTCTGCAGATACTCTTCTTCTGTTTTATATTTTCAGCTGCTTCATCCCTCTTGGCAAGCGGATATTTGCAATCCGCTTCGCTACTTGCTTGATTCGGTTAAGTAATCTTTCAAAAAATCAAACAGCGTCTGCATTTCTTCCCGCGTGCCAATCGTAATACGCAGATAATTGTCAATGCGGGGTTTCTCAAAATACCGCACATAAATATGGCGTTCCCGGAGTGCCTGAAAAATCTTCCCGGCCGGTACGCTTTTGTGCGTTGCGAAAATAAAGTTCGATTTCGAATCTTCGAAAGAAAATCCCAGCTTTTTCAGCTCCTCCTTCGACCACTCTCTCGTTTCCATCACTTTTTTCACCGTCTTGCGGAAATATTCCACATCGCGGATCGCTGCGGCTCCGGCTGCGATCGTGGTCTGATTCATGGTATACGAATTGAATGAATATTTCACATCGTTCAGATACGAAATCATCTTCTCATTTCCGATTGCATAGCCGATGCGCATGCCGGCAAGCGAACGGGATTTTGATGTTGTCTGCACAACCAGCAGATTTTCATATTTTTCCAGCAGCGGCTGCGCAGTGGCTGCTCCGAAATCGACATATGCCTCATCTACGATCACAACCACATCCGGGTTATGCTGCAATATCGATTCGATCGCAGAAAGCGAAAGCTCCACACCCGTCGGTGCATTCGGGTTCGGGAACACAATTCCGCCATTTGGATGGTTCTCTGCAAAATACTGCTCCGGCACAATGCAGAAATTTTCATCGAGCGGGATCTGCTCGTACGGAATACGGAATTCCTCCGCCCAGACATCGTAGAAGGAATACGTAATGTCCGGGAAAAGAATCGGTTTGTCAGAGTTAAAATACGTCATAAACGCCATCGCCAGAACATCATCCGAACCGACGCCGACAAAAACCTGCTTCGGGCTTACGTGGTAGACATCCGCGATCGCCTGCACCAGTTCTGCCGCGGTCGGATCCGGATAGAGACGGAGGGTATCCTCTTCTGCTACCCGTCTGATCGCCTCTGCGGCTTTTGGTGACGGCGGATACGGATTCTCATTCGTATTGAGCTTAATCATATCAGCCTCATGCGGCTGCTCGCCCGGTACATACGGCACAACTTTTCTTACATTCTTTTCCCAGTTACTCATAAGTTCCTTCCTTTCTGCCTGTGGTCAGGAAATGCACCCTGACTTTATTCCGTCTTTCTGTTTTTTTGGAAAACCCTGTGAATCGTAACCATTTTTTCTTTTCCTTCTGCTCCCGGCAGTTTCCCGCCGACGCAAAGTCCCTTTTCTTCCCGGTGAACCGCTTTATCCTCTCTTCTTCCAGGTAGACGGATAGAAAAGAATCAGCATCGGAAACAGTTCCAGACGGCCTGCCAGCATATCAAAAATCAGAATCAGCTTGGAAACCGGACCGTATCCAAAGAAGTTACTGGTCGGTCCTACCTGGTCAAGACCCGGTCCGATGTTGTTCAGTGTTGCGGCAACTGCCGTGAAGTTTGTCTCGAAGGAAAATCCATCCACACTGATGATCAGCATGGAAAAGCTGTAGATCACCAGATAAACAATCAAAAATACGTTGATCGCCCGCAGAACCTCATGCTCTACCGGGTGATCGTCGAAACGGATGCGTTTGATACTGCGCGGATGTACGATCGAACCAAGCTCTTTTTTCACGGTTTTTAAGAGAATCAGGATTCGCGAAACCTTGATTCCGCCTCCCGTTGAACCGGCACAGGCTCCGATGAACATCAGCATCACCAGAATACATTTGACAGCTCCGGCCAGAGGTCAAAGTCCGTCGTGGAATAACCCGTTGTCGTGATAATCGATCCAACCTGGAAAAAGGCAGTCCGCACCGCTTCACCGATGGAATGGTACATCGGATAGGTATTCCAGGAAATCACGCCTCCTGCCAGAAGGATAATCAGGAAATACGCTCTTACCTCCTGGGACGAAATGGCGGCCTTTCCCTTTTTGCAAAGCATCAGATAATAAAAGTTAAAATTCACACCGAACGCAATCATGGCGATTGTCAGAATCCACTGCTGCAGTGGTGTGTACACTGCACAACCGCTGTTCAACACGGCAAAGCCTCCTGTTCCGGCAGCTCCCATGCGAGTGTGACAGAATCAAATGTCTTCATGCCGGAAAGCAACAGGGCAGCAATGGTAAAAAGTGTCATGCCAAGATAAATCTGATACAGAATTTTAGCGGTTCCGCGCACTCTCGGAACAAATTTGGAAACAGTCGGTCCCGGGCTCTCTGCTTCATCAGGTTCATGACGGAACCGCCCTTCATCGGAAGCAATGCAAGAATGAACACAAGAACGCCCATACCGCCAATCCAGTGGGAAAAGCTTCTCCAGAACAGGCTGGCGTGTGAAAGTGCTTCCACATCGCTCAAAATGCTGGCTCCTGTCGTTGTGAAACCGGAAACGATCTCAAACAGCGCATTGATATAAAACGGAATTTCCCCCGTAATTACAAACGGCACCGCTCCGAAAACACCAAGGACAACCCAGCTTAACGAAACGCAGACAAATCCGTCGCGGGAATAGATTTCCATATTGGACGGTTTTCTGAAGCAGAGGATCAGACCGGCCGCAATGCAGAGCAGTCCCCAGATAAGATACGCAAAGCCTGTCTTTTCCTGATACATGGCTCCGACCAGCGCCGGAAACAGCATCAGCATACCTTCCACTTTCAGCACCCAGCTGATGACAAAACGAATCATTTTATAGTTCATAATCCGCTTCCCCCGTTACTCTGCCAGAATCTCATGGATATCCTGAAGACCGGTTTCCGTTGTTACGATAATGACGGAATCTCCTGCCTCAAAGGAATCCTGTCCACCCGGAATGATGACCTTTCCCCGTCTGTTAATCGCTGCTACCAGAAGGTTTGGCCGTGTTTTCATATCCTGCAGACGGATGCCGATCATACGGCAATTCTGGTTCACGATAAACTCAAGAGCCTCCACACGGTCTTCCATCAGCTTATACAGCGTCTCAACGTTGCTTCCGATGGAGTTTTTCATTGCCCGGACATACTGCAGAATGTACTCTGCGGTGATGTGTTTCGGTAGATCAGGCTGTCCAGGTTCAGGCTGTGGATAACATCATTAAATTCCAGATGGTTGATTTTCGTTACAACCTTTGAGGATACCTTCTCTTTCGCATACAGCGACAGAATGATGTTTTCCTCATCCATATCGGTGCAGGCCACAAAGGAATCCATATTCTGGATGCGCTCCTCTTTTAAGAGCTCCTGGTCACTTCCGTCACCGTAAATAACGGTTGCATCCGGCAGTGCTTCGCTTAAAACCTCACAGCGATCCTTATTTTTCTCGATAATCTTGACATCGACGTTCATATTTGCCAGTGATTTTGCGAGATAATACGTAATTTCACCGCCGCCGACGATCATCGTACTGTGTACCTTGTTTGTATGAACACCAATTTTCTTAAACAGGCTCTCTGCGTTCTGCGGTGTGGTAATGATGGAAAGGCTGTCTTTTGCCTGGATCACAAAATTTCCATCCGGTATGTAAACCTCGCCGTTTCGCTCAACAGCACAGACCAGCAGACTGTACTGAAGCGCTCCGGCCAGCTCACGCAGCGACATATGGACAATTTTCGATGTTTCCGGCACTTTAAAGCGCAGCATTTCGATTCTTCCGCGGGAAAAGCTGTCGATCTCAATCGCAGATGGGAACCGCAGCAGTCTTGCCATTTCCATGGCGGCCGCGTGCTCCGGGTTGATGATCATGGACAGACCCAGCTTTTTACGAATAAATTCTCTCTCCTCCCGATACATCGGATTTCGAACTCTGGCGATGGTGTGACAGTCTGCTGCCTGTTTGGCGATGACACAACAAAGCAGGTTCATTTCATCACTTTTGGTTACGGCAATCATCAGATCCGCATGCTCAATATCTGCCTCCTGAAGCACCTGATAGCTTGCTCCGTTTCCTACAATTCCCATAACGTCGTAGGTGTTGGAGACGTTGCGGACGACAATACTGTCTGTGTCAATGACCGTCACAAGGTTGTCCTCGCGGCTCAGCTGGGCGGTCAGTGCGGTTCCGACTTTTCCGCAGCCCACAATGATAATTTTCATGTTCTCTCCCTTCAATGCAAAAGCATTTCGCGTAAAATAGTAAAGACCCGCCAGGCGGCATCGTAAAACCATTTTTCGATGCACTCCAAAAAGCAGATCTGTACCCCTATTGTACGATGGCGATTATATCATATTTCCCGGAAAAGCGGAATAGATTTTAACAACATTTTGGACGGAGTTTTTGTAATGACTAATCAAAAAAGGGAAAACCTGTTGAACCTTGCGCTGGCCGCAACGGAAGTCGAACGGCGGCGTGTGCCGGAGCTTTCGGCAGGTTATAACTCTTACAGCAAAACATGGGAAGTAATTGTACAGTATCAGGGAGACCTGGCTTTTCTGGAGGGGCAGGGAGTTCGTGTGACGCTGCTGCTGTTTTCGTATGCCATTCTTCTGGTTCCGGAGTCCCTGATGGATTACGTGACGGGACTGCCGCAGATTACGTATCTGGAAAAGCCAAAACCTTTGTTTTTCGCGGATGCGTTTATGCGGAGCATATCCTGTATTACACCTGTGCAGGAGGGGATTTCAGGTCTGTATGGGAATGGGGTGCTACTTGCATGCATTGATTCCGGCGTGGACTATGCGCATCCTGATTTCTGCGCACCGGACGGGACAAGCCGAATTGCAATTTTATGGGATCAGACGATTCCGGGGAATCCTCCGATGGGGTATGCTCTTGGGTCGGTATATACACGGCGGCAGATCAATGAGGCACTTGCATCTTCTACGCCGGAAGAACGGTTTGCCCTCGTGCCGTCCCGCGATGTGACGGGGCATGGGACAGCGGTGCTCGGAATCGCAGCGGGAAATGGAAGATCCTCGGCAGATGCGGCCATGCGGGGCGTGGCACCGGAAGCAACACTCGTGGTCGTAAAGCTTGGGAATCCTGATCCGGCGGATCTGCCGCGGACATCGCAATTGCTGCAGGCGGTGGATTTCTGCGTAAGATATGCACTTCTGGTGGAGCGGCCGCTTGTGATTAATTTGAGCTTCGGGAATAATTACGGTTCGCACAGCGGGGATTCCTTACTTGAAACGTATTTGAATGCAGTGTCAAATTTAGGGCAGAACGTGATCTGTATCGGGGCAGGAAATGAAGGGGATACCGGACGCCATTATACCGGGAACCTAAAGTCGGATCGCAAGTCGTCCGGTCAGACGCAAACAGTCCGTGCGACATCTGATCCGGCTGCGACGTCTACGGTCTCGGCAACGGCTGACCGCGCTGTCTCCGTTGAATTTCAGGTCGGTGCTTATGAATCCTCGTTCAGTCTCCAGATCTGGAAGGTTTATGGGGATGAAATCTCGATCGACTGATTTCCCCCGGCGGCATCCGCTCCGGCACGCTCTCTCCTGTCCTCGGCACGGCGCGTCTGACGCTTGGTCCGACAGAACTTCTCCTGTTTTATGGCATGCATCCCCCTACAGCCAGGCGCAGGAAATTTACCTGACCTTTCAGGGCGCAGGAAACCATCTGTCCGTCGAAAACGGCATCTGGACCTTGCGTCTCACCCCCGGCCGCCTGATCTCCGGTTCCTTTGACCTCTGGCTTCCCGGCGGAAACGCCGTCGGTTCACAGACACGCTTCTTCTCCCCCACTGCCGACACCACACTCACCATCCCTTCCACCGCCCGCTCCGCCATCACGGTCGGTGCCTACGATCCCCGCCTTTCCTCCTATGCCAGCTTCTCCGGCCGCGGCTATACCCGTATTCTCCACGAAATCAAACCTGATCTCGCCGCCCCGGGTGTCAATATCCCAGCTCCCCGTTCCGGCGGCGGCTATGCTTCCTTCACCGGCACCTCGTTTGCCACGCCTTTTGTATCGGGAAGCGCCGCGCTTATGATGGAATGGGGCATTCTGCGCGGAAATGACCCGTTTTTATATGGCGAAAAACTGAAAGCTTATCTCATTGCAGGCACAAAACCCATCGCATCCGAGAGCGAATACCCGAACAGGCGGGTGGGATGGGGACGACTTTGTTTAGAAAGTAGCCTGCCAGATTAAAGTTATTGAAGGATTCGATAGAAGAAATAAAAGCGCAATGTAAAGAGTTAAACGACAAATGAGACATATTTTTATCTCTGTACTATCTTGTACTTTGCTACGAAAATAAAACTCGTAGCAAGGTACTTATAGTGTTCATTTGTCTGGCAACTCTTTTTTATTTAACTGTTAATAACTTGCTGTTTAAAATTTTTTGAATGCAAAGAGAATCACTTACCCAAAAGATATTCTTCCAACATTTCCTTTACTTTTTTCTCAATTTCGTCTATGATCTCTTCACACCTTGTCTTTTTCATCCCTGCACCAGTTCCTACCGCCAGTAACTCTTTTCTGCCTGGATTTCTTCCATTTCCATCTACTGACGTAGTATGTTCGCCATAATACGTATTACTGTAAGTAAGATCATATGCCGGACTTAAATGCCATTTATCTTCGTCTGCTTCGTACAAATACGTGAAGTTCTTCGAATGATCATCTCTGTTATGTGCAAAAACATTGAAACACATTCGGCGGAACATATTTTCAACATCTTCATCGCAATTGCGTGTCATGATTTTTGTCAGTTTCATTAATCCATGATAGTCCAGACTTGGCTGCTCAAAATCCAATTCCAGAATTGCAGCTGTCGTCAACATGTGCACTTTCTTTTTCCCTTTCAAACAGTTTCTCCTGTCAAACCTTTTAGTTCCAAAATATCCTTTACATTTTTCTGATGGAAACAATCTCGTTTCACTCATCATAATTCCGCAGGCCTTGGCACAGCAGGAATAGTCATATTCCATTTTTCCTGCATCTTTTCCGTCCACATGCGCTGGAAATTTGATAATCCATTCTTCATTATCAATGGTTGTCATGATTTTAGGTCTTGCTCCGCCGCTGGTACCTCCCAGCAGATACAATTCGTCCAGTTTATCCGAATACTCTGTATTCAGTATCTTTTGACACTCTTCCGCCAGTTTGTCCAGATCTGCACTGCTCTGCTCCTCTGGAAAATTCTTTTCCGGGTGATATGTCAACGCTCCCATCCCCGATGTGCCCACAATCGCCAGACGATCCAGTACGGTCAGTTCATCCGGATTTTGTTTATGTGCCCGTAACAGGCGATCCAACAGTAATCTGCCCCAATGATCTGGAAGACTGTCCGCAAAAACCCCAAATAATCCTTCAAAATGATCCTTAACTGGAACAAATACCTGTTTTTGCAAAGGCAATGAAAATGGGTTGATCGAAAATCCGGTTTCCAGCCATTCATCACTGTACTGAAATGCCACTTTGTGGTCTGCCGTCATAGCTAATGTTCCCACCGTTTGATCCTCATAACACACCTGCAGTACTTTATCTTGTTTCATTGATAACCTCCTGAATATCTTTATACGGTACCTGCGTGAAAATATTTCTGAGCTCATCTGCAAGATCCAGTGCGATTGCAATTTTCGTTAAAGATAACAGGGAAATTTGTCCTGTCGTTTCGAATCTTTTGATTGAGCCGTAACTCACTCCGCTTATAGATGCTAATTTTTCCTGCGTAATTGAACGTCTCTTTCTGATTTTTCTCACTCGCTGCGCAAGTTTTTGATCCAGTTCTTCCGGAGTTTCCCATATAAATTGTTCCATTTTTTCCCCTTCTTGTTACAGATTATATGTTATCTAAAATATCCTGTTTTTATTCAAAACAGATTATATATTATCTATTCTATTTTACCACTCACGTGCAGAAAGCACAATGATTTCCTGCCCTGTTTCCATAAAAACTCCACCCCGTTTTTGTAACTGCAGATAAATTTTGCATCTCCTTTACTCTATAGGGATAATTTGCGCTTTTTTGACTATCCGGTAGTATTTGTTTCAGAGTAAGTAAAAAAGCCTCTGCCGGGCAAAAATTTTGCTTCCCGGCAGAGGCTTTGCTGGTCAAACGGATATTCATGCAAGCATGATTCGCGATTTTTCTTCCATTTCGCATGGCTTGGAATCGTTACAAATACTGGCTGAATTCCACTTTTTCTTTATTTGGTCCTTCGATCGTGAAGAAACGGACGCCATTTTCCCAGAACGGAAGGAAATGTACTTCATCCTGCGTCGTATTCAGACCGGCCCCGGTAATCATTTCGTGAACTGCGAGTCCCAGTTCGTGGGAGATTTTATCCGAATAAGGGCGGCGTAGCGGGCTACGGCAACCGAATGAGGGTAAAATATACCGCAAAGTGGAGCTTGCAGATTGCGGAAATGATTTTTCAGACACGCTCTAGCACCTTTTTTCTCCACACAAAGGCTTGCAACGGCGTTTCCAAACCGGGCAAACGCTGCCAGTTCTTCCTGCGGCTGTAAAGATATGCTCCATTCCACCAAGTGTCACTACAACTATTTTTACACTCTGATGATATAATATTTCCGCTGTTTTTGCAACATTTTGCTCTCTCCTGCCCGTTCGCTGCCGTTTTGCTGTTTCTTTTTTTCACAGATCACAAGGATGAGTGCCAGCATTCCTCCCATCAGGCTGCACCAACTGCCAGCCGTCCGTCCGGGCGCATGGTACACAAGAACAATTGTGCTCGCCTGATGGGATTTTGCGCCGAGAAATGCCGTGTTTGCGCGGAACAGCAGTGTTTCTTTCCCATCCACTTTCAGCACAAAATTTTCATCGTATGGAATGCTGGTGATGAGGTATCCGTCTCTTTCCGCGGAAACCACGCCTGTGATGCCATCGCCGCCGTATGTTGCTGTTGTTCCGCCAATCAGGGTAACCGCCTGACTGTACAGCTGCTCCGTTTTTTCCAACGGCTGTGCCATACCAGTCCATGTCTCAAAATTTTTCAGGATATAATGGCCTTTTCCCATCCGAATGAATACGGTTCCATCTTCTTTCATCGTTACAAGATAGTTAAACTGTGTATTCCCATTGGCATACGTATGGTTGATGCCGGTCAGGCGGTTGGTCTGGCCGTTGATGCGGATAAACATATCATGACTCGCTTTCTGATTCTCCACCTCGAAAGAAACGGCGAGCAGCGTTGCTCCCTCTGCGGCACCCGGCAGCGTTGCTGAGACGGTCACGGATTTTTTCGTCTCAATCTCATATCCGTCCGCTGTCTTCTGAATGCGCAGATCTTCCTGATCGGTCTCTGGAATTTCAAGGTTTACTTTCTGAAAACAACTGTGAAACAGGGGTCCTACAGAACCATTCTTTGTATCTGAATCTGCAGCGGCTCTGAAATTATCCACAGATTTCGCCGATTTTTCCTGATCCGGGATTGCCGCTGTTGTCTTCCGCATTTCCTGATCCGGGATCACGGCTGCCGTCTCCAGTATTTCCTGGTTCTGCGGATAAGGTAATGATTTGTATTCCGTCTCGGAAACCACCTGGTCTGTCACGTAGGCAACCGGCGCTGCGGATATGGCACGATAAACCTGAAAGTCCCCGTAATCCCGGTACAGTTCATACCCCTCCGGCCGTGTTTCTGCCAGAATATATTTCACTCCCATGAACTGCCAGAACAGCGGATCATCGGAAACCGTCTGCATCATGCGGTTGCGGAAGGCTTCATTAATCCCATACGTCTCGTCCCGGAATTTCTTATATTCTGCATTGTATGCCGAGGAATAAATCGTCGAAACATTCTGTCCAATATCCCATATCCGGTTGACGTTCGCAAGGTTCTGTCCGCCGTCTCCATACTGCTCCATACGGTACCAGCCGGGATCCTCCGCACGGATCTCGCGGATTGCCGCTGCAATCTTGCTGTCCGTCAGAGCTTCATACGTTTTACGCGGGATCATCACATGCTTTTCCTGATTGATTGCTTTTCCGGCAAATGCAAGAATCACAGCACTAAAGACGAGCGGCAGAAACGGAAGCTCTCTGCCCCGCAGCCGTTTTTTTGCCGGAAACCACCGCCATGCCAGATAGCACGCAGTCACACAAATCACATCCAGTATGCCGAGATGCCAGTATGGTTCAAAGTATGTCTCTTGCTTTGCATTCCACATCAGAATCAGAACTATGAGGTACGGAAGCAATTCTCGCAGCTCTGTCATGACTTTGCGCTTAAAATTCCCGGTGCTTCGATTTTTTCCACACTCCCGCTTCCGGACAAGCTGGTTTTCCACATAAAGCCCGACTTCTGCACAGAGGACCGGAAGAAACGGGATGAATACTTTATCTTTGCTGTACAGGCCGCCGTTCAGCAGATAGCCGAACAGGGGAATACAAAAGAATACCAGCAAAAGGAAGGACAACAGTTTCTCACGCAACCGGCTCTTTCCGATCGCTCTGCCCAAAAGCGCCACCCCCGCAAATGCGGAGAGGCCAATGCCGTACGGCGTGTAGCAGAGACGCAGGATCAGAAACTGCGGTTTCCACATCGCCGGATCGGTAAAAAGTCCTGCGATGCCGCCCGCTGCGGTGCCGCGTCCGCCCTCGCCGCTGCTGCCGAACAGGGCGGCAGCCGATGGGATCAGCAGAATACCGGAAAGAAGGATTCCTGCGAGGACCGGAAGCGCAAAGCGGATTGCTGCGCCAAAAAGCTCCGCAAACCCGCCAAAGCTTCAACTGTTCCTGAAGATTTTTCACCTGCCCTCTGCTTTTTCTCTGCCCGGCCTTTGATTCCGCGACACTTTTCGATTCTCCTGTTCCGCTTCATACGCAGCATTTCTGTACCGCATTTCAAATACTCCGTCACCGCATACGCCGTGAGCGCAAGCAGCCCGCCGACCGAAAAATAAAAGCTGGTCAGAATCATCCCAAGAACGGAAAGAATCAGCAGACCGCTCTTTCTCTTCTGAAAATGGCGGTCCACGCCCAGCAGAGCCAGCAGCAGAAACGGCATATAATTGACAAACATAAGCTGATTATAGGAATGATATAGAAGTGCGGTAGAACACGTAAAGAAAAGTGATGTAAAAAGACAGTTGCCGTAATGCAGACCCTTTTTGCTGATCCATCGATAAAAAAGCACTGCATCCGCCGCATACAGCAGCGCGGAGGAACCCATCACACAGGTCCATCGGGATGAACGGGAAAAGGTAGGATAACAGCATGGTCGGACTCAGCAGTCCGTAGTAGGCAAAACGGTAAATATTCTGACCTCCTCCCAGATTCCATGCGAAATCCGGGAAGAGGTTTCCGGTCGCGTAAAACCGCTTTCGGAAGTAATCGGCAAGGGTGCTGTGCTGGCTGATCCAGTCAATCGAGGAGCCGAATACGCCGTATTGCAGGACGAACAGCCGGCACAAAAGCAAAGAAAAGAAAAACAGACCAGCCGCCGTAAAATCCTTTCCGGTAAGACCTTCCAAAAAGCCGTTCCGCCGTCCTTTCGGCTGACCTTTCTTTTTCCGTGATTTCCCCGGCTCTCTTATTTCCTTTAAGATTTCCTTTTTCATGCCCGGATTTCTCCTCTTTCAGAAGCATGGCGTTTGTCGGCATACTCTGGAAAATACACATTTTTCTTTTCTGCCGTATGGGCATCTTTTCTTCTCTTTGCAGCACTCTCCTGCTTTTTCACCGGCTGCACACTGTGCATCTTGACCGTCTCTTCACTCGTCTCCTTTAAAAGATAGATCGGACGGTGCTTTGTTTCAAGATATGTCTTGGAAAGATAAATGCCTACAATGCCCGTGCAGAAAAGCTGTACACCGCTCACCAGAAAAAGGATGCATGCCATCGACGGCCAGCCCGCAACGGGATCGCCGAACAGCAACGTTCTTACGATAATGAACACGATCAGAATCATCGAAATCAGGAAAAAGAGCACGCCCATGACGGATGCGAGTGACAGCGGGGCTACGGAAAAACCTGTGATGCCGTCGATTGAGTACGCAAGGAGCTTTCGAAGTGGCCACTTTGATGTTCCGGCGCAGCGATCCTCATGCTCAAATTCCAGCCATTCTGTGTGAAAGCCGACCCATCCGAAAATTCCTTTGGAAAAGCGGTTGTACTCACTCATTTCCAGCACGGCATCCACCATTTTGCGGCTCATCAGGCGGTAGTCCCTTGCACCGCTTACGATCTCTGTTTTGGAAAGGCGGTTTATCACACTGTAGAAGGCATTTGATAAGAAGGATTTGATTTTTCCCTCGCCCTCCCGTGAACTGCGGCGTGCCGCTACACAGTCACAGGTGCCGCTCTGCAGCATCGCGTACATTTTCGGAAGAAGGGACGGCGGATCCTGAAGGTCGACATCCATCACCGTTACGTAATCGCCTTTGGCGCCTGCAGTCCGGCGTACATGGCTGCCTCTTTTCCGAATTTCTCGAAAACGAGAGGTAACGGCAGCGCATATCCTTCTGCGCAAGCCGGCGCATCTCAAACAGGCTGTGATCCTTCGAGCCGTCGTCAACAAAGATCAGCTCGAACTGAACCTTCTGCTGTTCTTCCATCTCATCCATCTGACGTACCATCGTCTCGTAGTAAACCGGAATTGCTTCCTCTTCGTTGTAGCATGGTATGATAATACTGATTGTCTCCATTTTTTTCCTCCCGGGGATTACATACTCTCTCAGAATCCTTCTGCAGATCCTTCCTGCTGCAATCCCGCTTCTGTCTCATTCTTATGCAAGTCAGGTTTTTGTGGCTGTTTCTCCCGCTGCAGAATCCTCGCCTGCCTCCGGGAAACGCAGGATGACTTTAAACAGATCGCCGTCTGCCGCAAGCTCCATGCGGCCGCCCATGTTGGCCGTGTAGCTTGATGCAATCGCAAGGCCAAGGCCGTGCCCCTCGCTCGTCCGTGATTCGTCGCCGCGCACAAAGCGTTCCATCATTTCCTCCGCTTCAAAATTCATCTCATAGGCGGAAATGTTTTTCATCGTCACGAAAATCTCCCTTTTTCCTTCCCTGCGTCAATGTAACTCTCGTTCCGCCCAGGCTGTATTTCAGGATATTTTCCACGAGATTCTGTATCACGCGGTACATTTTCCCATTATCCCCAAGGAACGGCAGTGGCTCTTCTCCGAGTGCCGTGCGGAACGACAGACTGCTCTGCGCAATCGCATCGTCCATATCGGCGAGGGTCTGCTCGATCAACCGTTTCATATCCATTTTTTCCATCTGGAATTTTTCGGTTCCGCTTGTCGATTTGGAGAGCTCGAAGAGGCTTTGGATCATCTCCTTTAGCTGTTCCTGTTTCACAGAAATCACCTCGACGTAATCCTGTGCCGCCGGTGTCAGATCCTCTTTTTTCAGAAGATCCGTATAGCCGACCATCGAGGTGAGCGGGGTTTTCAGATCGTGCGATACATTGGTAATCAGGTCAATTTTGAGACGCTCCGCCTGCATCTGTTTTTCTACGCTCTTCTGCATAGCGCTCTCAATATTTTCCAGCTCTGCAAACGCCGGATACAGCAGGGATTTTTCGGATATTTCATGGATCCGGCTTTCCATGCTGCCTTCTGCCATCGTATGGATCTGTTCCATCAAAAGGCCCATCTCCCGGTTCAGGCGACTGCGGTATGTTTTCCAGGCAAACAGAATTAAAATCAGCGTGGTCAGCCCAAGAAGAATGACAGACAGTACCTCGCCATCCATTCCGTTTATCAGTCCGGTGATCGTAATCACGATTAGAAGTTCCGCAATCAGTGCCACACGGAACGGCCATTTACTCTGACCGGCAAGCTGCCGTTCCAGGCTGGTCCGATCTCTGTAACGCTTCCTTTCTCTGCAAAAAAAGGACATTTCTCTCAGTTGTTTCTTTTCATAGCGACAGACAAGAATGCCGGCACTGAGAAGGAAAACGCCACAGATTCCAAAAAACAGAAGACCTGTCTGCACACACTCTATTACAGTACCCCATTCGGCAACAATGCGGTATCTGGCATAGCTGTGCCGGAGCGCTGAAGCCATCCGAAAAAAGCAAATCCTCCGACAAGAACCAGAAGCTCATTCGGCACCTTTTCGGATTTTTTCAGAAACAGCTGCTCTTTCTCTGCTTCCGCAGCGGCTCTTGCCTCAAACTGCATCTGCCGGGATTTTTCTATTTCATCTGTCTCGGACTTATCTGCGGCTGCCCCTTCGCTGCTTTTTGCTGTTTTTCCCGCTTTTTCCGGTTCACTGCCGGCAAAAGCAGTCATTTTCGAGTTCCCGGTATTTTTTCGGAATTTCCATACCAGATACAAGGCTGCGGCTATGCCCAAAACGCCGACTACCGTCACTCCAATGCCGATACCCCATTCGATATTGCGCCACATTCCCCATTCGAATTCACTGGCCCATTTCCGCAGAAGCTTTCCGCACAAAATCAGTACCATAGAAAGATCGAGAAGCATCCACAGCAGGATGCGTTTTTCAGTTTCCGTCAATTTTTTCAATTTTGTATCCAATTCCCCACACCACCTTTAAATATTTTGGATTTTTCGGCGTAATTTCGATTTTCTCACGAATGCGCCGGATATGAACCATGACGGTATTTTCTACGCTGTAAGCATCCTCCTGCCAGACCTGGCTGTAGATTTCTTCGGCCGAGATACGTAGCGGGATGCTCCATCAAAAGCTCCATAATTTTGTACTCGGTTGCAGTCAGGCGGACGGGTTCACCGTCCACCAGGAGTTCTTTGGTGTTTCGGTTCAGCAGCAGACCGCCGTTTTTCAGGATATCCTGGCTTTGTGTGGTTCCGTTTGCGGCGCCTAAGGAGAAGTAACGGCGGAGCTGGGATTTGACACGGGCCATGAGTTCGGCGGTATTATACGGCTTTGTCACGTAATCATCGGCGCCCATCGAAAGTCCGATGACTTTGTCGCTCTCTTCGGTTTTCGCGGAAAGCATGATAATCGGGATGTTGTTTTTTTCTCTTATTTTCATCAGGGCGGAAAGACCGTTCATTTTGGGCATCATGACATCGAGCAGGATCAGATGGATCTGTTCGGTCATGAGGATGTCGAGTGCCTCCATGCCGTTGTAGGCTTTTTTTACCCTGTAGCCTTCCAGTTCTAATAGTTTGCCGAGAGATCTTACGATTTCCCGGTCGTCTCTACGACTAATATGTTGTATTGGCTCATCTCGTTTTTCCCCTCTTGGTTCTATGGTGTTTATCATAGCAGAAAAAACGGAGATTCTTTGGATAAAAAACTGACATTTTTCTTAAAATGTAATCCCCCATTACGTTTTCCTGCTTTTTTTACAAAAAAAACACTGATTGGTAGAGTTGTAAGCTGGTGCGATGCCATCCACGCTGTTCGGATCGCGATGCGATCGAGCCCGCAAGACCATGTATGTAGCTCCGGCCGCCACGACTTCGGGAACTAATGCCGGATCCTCGGGCAAGCATGTCGTCCTGTTG
>ENA-OQER01000024-OQER01000024.1-human-gut-metagenome-genome-assembly--contig:-NODE-24-length-70226-cov-18.570365_pt1 | contig 70226 bp, 71 predicted proteins | sample MGYA00242797_ERZ504639 | MGnify/ENA primary metagenome ERZ504639 (study PRJEB26092, sample SAMD00036306) | human gut metagenome | host: Homo sapiens | study: EMG produced TPA metagenomics assembly of... | reverse complement strand
AGGAATAAGAGACTTTCCTGCCCCACTCTCATTATATTATACACACGGGGGCGCGGCTGCGCGTGTGCGGGCGCACAGGCGAAGGAAAACATGATGTTTTCAATAAACAAAGCCTTACATTCTGACTCTTCGAAACCTGCCGAAGACTTACAACGCATATTCATGCAGTATATTCATGCAGTAATTTCCGAAAAACGAGTTCCCAACTGCAAAAAACATATCGCCCCAACTGGAAAAATATTTTTTCCCAACTGGGAAATTATTTTTTCACAGTTAAGTACAACTTACTGGCGAATAAATATACAGAAGCTTTCCTGCCACTGTTTTCCGGATATTGTTGAGAGTTCATAAAACATTCCTGCTTAAGCCAAATCCGCAAGGCAAAAGACTTGCCTCGCCTATCAAGGCCTATTCTGGTCATCTATTAAGACCGAACTCGGTCATCTATTAAGACCAACGTCAGCCATCTATTAAGACCAAAGCCTGTCGTCTATTAAGACCAAAACAAGCCGCCAACGAAGTCCGCCTCAATCTTCACAGCCCCCAAAATTGACAGGTGCTAAGATAACAGGTCAGCACTACCAAAAGGCCAAAATGACAGATAAAAGAAAAATGACGTAACAAATGTTAATAATGCAGTCAAAGAGAAGTAATTACAAAAAATGGCATTATCTTTGTATTTACATTATCAAGATGACAAAGACTATTCGCAAAAGGCGATTAGCAAAACAAGAATATAAACAAAAAAAGAATAACTATGACAGAAAAAGAAATGTACGACCGTATTAACGGCGCAAGCCAAGACACAGGCTTCAGTATTAACGAGAAAGCCCGCGGACTCGACGGCACCTTTGCTGCTCTCATGCGAAAGGTTTACGTTTGGATGACACTGGCTTTGGTCATCACGGGCTTTACCGCTTACAGTGTAGCCAACAGTCCAGCCCTGCTGAACACCATTTACACAAATTCCGCATTGATGTGGGGACTTATCATTGGCGAACTCGCACTCGTGTTCATCATCAGTGGCGCCATCAATCGCCTATCGCTGACCACAGCAACACTGCTGTTCATTATCTATTCTGTACTTAATGGCGCTATGCTCTCTTCGATTTTTATCATTTACGAGCCAATGGTAATAGCAAAAGTATTCTTCATAACAGCAGGCACCTTCGGAGCATGGCATTCTATGGCTATTCCACCAAGCGCGACCTCAGCTCGATCGGGAAGATTCTGTTCATGGCTTTGATCGGCCTCATCATCGCTACCGTCGTGAATATGTTCTTGAAGAGCCCAGGCTTCGACTACATTCTTAGCTACATCGGTGTTGCCATCTTCATTGGCCTCACAGCCTGGGATTCACAGAAAATTAAGCAGATGCTCTTGATGCAGCCCGACATGAGCGAAGGTGCACAAAAACTGGCCCTTCTTGGTTCGCTCACTCTGTATCTCGACTTTATCAACCTCTTCCTCTATCTGCTCCATATCTTCGGCAGCAACAGAGACTAAGAAGACTAAAGTTTCGCAGAAGACTTCATACAACAAAATTATAATTATCATAAAAAAGCTGGTTTCGGATTTGAAGCCAGCTTTTTGTATTTTTTACTATTTCCTCCTACATTCGGTCTACCATCAACAACCTCTCAGAAATACAACCATCCCTATCATTTCGTAAATACAGGAGCATATGGTAAAATAAAAGGAGCAAAACATCAATAATCGCCATACCGACTTTTTGCCAAAGCTAACTTTTTATATCTTTGTAGAAGATGAATACCCCCCATCTATCAACAACAAAAAAAATATTCACACAATCTATCGACAAATTAACAATTATACAATCTATCAACAAATAAAAAAGAAATTATTATGAGAACAAAAAAATCATTTTGGATCATTATCGCAGCATTTGCATTGTGTGCCACTCCTATTCAAGCCCAAGGCTTTGGAAGCATTCTTAAAAAAGCCAAGAAAGTTCTGTCTCCTTCCAGTGAGCCTGCTAAAACCGAGGCTCCCCAGGCAAAGCCTGCAGCCAGCAATGCTGCAGAAGAGCCTATCGCAACAGGAGGAACCCTCATCAATCCTTTAAAAGACAAAGTAGACGTACAGTTAGTAGGAGCATACGGCAAAAGCACATCCGAAAACTACGGCGAGGTTAGTCTGGTGTTGAAGGTAAAGATGATTGCCAACAAGAACGAAATCAGCATTGGCGGCAACAGCAATTGGCCAGTCATGCTCATCGACGAAGAAGGCAACGTGAGCGAGCCACGTTATTTAGGATGGACTCCCTACTCCGTCTCGGAAGGCATCTATATGAAAATCATCCTTAAAGACAGCAGCACCTTCACCAACGTGAAGAAGTCAGCCAAAATAATACAAAAAGCTCAGATTGCCCTCTCGCTCAGTTATGACGAGAAAGGTCTGCTGATCATGAAGAACGTGCCTATCCAGTGGGATGTACAGCCATAAGAAAGCACGAGTTTACACATAACAGGACTTTGCATTCCTATTTAAGGAAGCGTTTACGATATTCAGAAGGGGTACATTGTTGCTTAGCGGCAAAAACCCTTCTGAAGGTTGATATAGAATTAAATCCCGACTGTTCGGCAATGACGTTCAGTCGGAGGTTTGACTTTTGGAGCAAGTCCACAGCATGTTCCACACGTAGATTATTGACATAATCGAAGAACGTCATCTGCTTCTCCTGATTAAAAAATCGGCTCAGATAAGTGCGATTCGTACCCACTTGTCTTGCCACATCAGAAAGTTTGAGTTGCGGATTAAGATAAAGTTTTTCTTCTACAAACAATTTGTTTATCTCTTTTTCCAGTCCACTGAGACTTATTTCCTCAGAACCAACCGCCACTTCGTCTTCATCCATCTCTCCCAATTCCTCGATAACCGATTCGTGCTTATAAAGGAAATAACAGACGAACATCCATGCGCCCAAAGAAAACAGCATATAGATGTTGTCGAATTGAGCATCCACCATATAACAACTGAATACCCAAACCAACAATATCACGAAGAAGCACGACAAAATACCCCTCAACCAGTTGAGATTAATATTATCCTGATAGGAGAACCGCTCCTTCAGTTGCCGATGGTAACGGCTAATAAGATAGAACATCAGGAAATAGGTCACCGTGCCATACACAAAGCACCATGCAGTCAGCACATCAAACCAAAGCAATTTGTCAGTAATCCCATATAAGACCAGAGGCATAAGAAAAGAAGCCTCATGAAGCGCTGCCTTTCTCCAGGAAAGCCAACCGGGCTTCACCAGTTCCATAAGCACAAAAGTATAGACAGGCACAACGACCATATCGGTAGCATTCACCCAATGCCACATCGACTTATGGAGTTCAAAGTCAGAAAGATAGAGTGCCAAATCCTTTAGGCACTCCAGATCAAGCACTACCATCAAGAGCATTATCAGCCTCGACAGTTTGTCATTACCCTTGCGCCAGAACATCCACACCATCATGGAGTAGAACATGACACACATACCATATATAAAAAAGGTAAGGCACTCTATCTTCATGTACTTATCTTATATTTCGATTAGTCAATTTCCTCATCAGCCTCATAACCGCCCATCTCACGAACAGCATTCTTCAGCATGGTATACTGCTGGTAGAGATGATTGACTGCCTCCTCGCCCTTGGTATAATCATGCATAGGCGCCTTGAGGAAGAAACTCAGGAAACGCTGGATACCATAACGGCCAGCACGGGCAGCCAAATCGCTCAGCAAGGTGAGGTCGAGCAACAGCGGAGCTGCCAGGATAGAGTCACGACAGAGGAAATTAATCTTGATCTGCATAGGATACCCCATCCAGCCAAAGATATCGATATTATCCCAGCCCTCCTTGTTGTCATTGCGAGGAGGATAATAGTTGATGCGAACCTTGTGATAGTACTGCGTATCCTCATCATTGCCGTGACCATAGAGGTCGGGCTGTACATCTGGCTTCAAAATTGTTTCAAGAGTAGAAAGCTTGCTGACCTCCTTGGTATGGAAGTTTGCAGGCTCATCGAGCACCAGACCGTCACGATTGCCCAAGATATTGGTAGAGAACCATCCATTCAGTCCGAGGCATCGGGTACCGATAATAGGAGCAAAACCACTCTTTACAAGAGTCTGTCCCGTCTTGAAGTCCTTGCCGGCAATAGGCATCTTGGTCTTCTCTGCGAGTTCCCACATAGCAGGAATATCTACAGTAGTATTAGGAGCACCCATAATAAAAGGAGCACCCTCGGTCAATGCAGCATAAGCGTAGCACATAGAAGGAGCGATGTGCTCACGGTCGTCTGCCTTCATTGCAGCCTCAAGAGCAGCCAACGTGCCATGGATTTCCATATCTACAGGCACATAAATCTCAGTAGAAGCAGCCCAGATAACAACGATACGTGCACATCCGTTCTTTTCCTTGAAGTCACGAATATCCTGACGCAAAGCCTCTACCATTTCCCAACGGGTCTTGCAGTCCTTCACATTGTCACCATCAAGGCGCTTTGCATAATTCTTATCGAAGGCCGCCTTCATAGGAACCACCTTTTCCAGTTCCTCACGAACCGGATTAATATCTTTCTCCTTCAACACTTCTGCATACATAGCAGCCTGATACGCATTCTGAGGATAAACATCCCAGGTTCCAAACACGATATCATCAAGACTTGCCAAAGGAACAATATCCTTATAATGCAGATACTTCTTGTCTGCACCACGGCCCACACGAATCTTATCATATTGGGTCATTGAGCCTACCGGCTTGGCCAAGCCCTTACGAGCCATAAACACACCTGTCATAAATGTTGTGGCAACTGCGCCACAACCTACGACCATAATACCCAACTTGCCATCTGCAGGCTTCACATTTGTCTGTTTCATCGTTACGGTTTTTATAATGTTTAGTTATTAAAAGTATGATTTAGATTGCAAATATACATAAAACTTTCAACAAAAAGAAAGTTTTTACAAACTTTATACTTCCCCATGCTCCACAGAAGGCTTTTCAAGTTATCCCAACTCGCATATTTATACCAACTATACACATGCAAAACTACAAAATGTTAGCTTATTTATCATTTTTATACGATTTTATTTGGCAGTAACAATAAAAAACTGTAATTTTGCAGTCGAATAATGTATAAAAATTCAAAGCATGAAGATTAAGACGAGCAGAATGGAAGCCCTAAAGATGCTTATCTCAAGCCAGAAGTTAGGCTCTCAGGAAGAAGTTTTACAGGCATTGGCCAAGGAAGGTTATACCGTAACCCAGGCCACCCTGAGTCGCGACCTCAAACAGTTGAAGGTTGCAAAAGCGGCATCAATGAACGGAAGATATGTATACGTACTGCCCAACGAGACAATGTACAAACGTGTCCCCAATCCACGTTCAGCCCGCGAGATGCTAATGACTTCTGGATTTACCTCTATCAACTTCTCCGGCAACATGATTGTTATCAAGACACGACCAGGTTATGCAAGCAGTATAGCCTACAATATCGACAACAGCGACATTCCGCAGATCTTAGGAACTATAGCTGGCGACGACACCATTTTTCTTGTTAAGAAAGAAGGTACGCGCGAGAAAGACATCATCGACCTGCTGGCAGAAATCATCCCCGACATTTATGGTTAAGCTATCAGCAGGCAAAAACTATTAGACAATAATAAAAACTTAGATATTAAATAAAAAGAGAAAAATGGAAGAAGTAAAAGTAATGGTGGCAGACGAAAGTCACATCAAGTACATCGACACCATTCTGACAACCATCGCCGAAGCTGCTAAGAAGCGTGGCTCCGGCATCGCCAAGCGTTCTACAGAATACGTAGCGACCAAGATGCGTGAGGCAAAGGCTGTCATCGCTCTCCAGGGAGAGAAATTCGCAGGTTTCAGCTACATCGAGACATGGGGCAACAAGCACTACGTCACCACATCAGGCTTGATTGTTCATCCAGACTTCCGAGGCATCGGACTGGCCAAGCGCATCAAGAACCTGACTTTCACACTTGCCCGACAGCGATGGCTCATGCAAGATTTTCTCTTTGACATCCGGTTCTGCCGTGATGAAGATGAATACTCAGTTGGGCTATCTGCCTGTTACCTTTGCCGACTTGACAGACGACGAGTCATTCTGGCGTGGCTGTGAGGGCTGCATCAACGTTGACGTGCTGCATCGTACCAACCGCAAATACTGCATATGCACCGCCATGCTCTTCGACCCAGAGGAACATCTGCCTATCAAACTTCCACAGGATGTGATAGAGAGAATCCGAAAGATAGACGGTCCCAACTCAGAGCTTTAACTCTATAATATAATAAGGTGTTGGCAAGAATGCTTATACTTCCAGTATTGGCAAGTATGCCAACAAAATATTAAACACAACACATTAAACATCAAACAAAATGGCAAATAAGAAAGTAGTAGTCGCCTTTAGTGGCGGTCTCGACACATCATATACAGTAATGAAGTTGACCCAGGACGGCTGGGATGTTTATGCTGCATGCGCCAACACGGGCGGTTTCTCTGCCGAGCAGTTGAAAACCAACGAGGAGAATGCGTACAAGCTTGGAGCCAAAGCATACGTTACCCTCGACGTTACCCACGAGTATTACGAGAAATCATTGAAATACATGATCTTCGGCAATGTGCTCCGCAACAACTGCTACCCTATCTCTGTATCTTCAGAGCGTATCTTCCAGGCTATCGCATCGCACGCTATGCCAAGGAGATTGGTGCAGATGCCATTGCTCACGGAAGTACTGGTGCCGGCAACGACCAGATCCGTTTCGACATGACCTTCCTGGTTATGGCTCCTGGCATTGAAATCATCACACTGACCCGCGACAAGGCACTTTCTCGTAAAGAGGAAGTTGACTACCTGAACGAGCACGGTTTCTATGCCGACTTCACCAAGTTGAAGTATTCTTATAACGTAGGTATCTGGGGCACCAGTATCTGCGGCGGCGAGATTCTCGACCCAACACAGGGTCTTCCTGAAGAGGCTTACCTGAAGCACGTTACAGCCAATGAAGAAGAGGCTGAACTGAAGATTACCTTCGAGAAGGGTGAGATTGTAGCTGTCAACGACGAGAAGTTCGACGACAAGATTGCTGCCATCCAGAAGATAGAAGAAATAGGAGCCTCTTATGCCATCGGCCGCGACTGCAACGTGGGCGACACCATTATCGGCATCAAGGGCCGTGTAGGTTTCGAGGCTGCCGCTCCTAAGCTCATCATCGAGGCACACCGCCTGTTGGAGAAGAGCACATTGAGCAAGTGGCAGCAGTATTGGAAGGACCAGGTAGGCAACTGGTACGGAATGTTCCTCCACGAGAGCCAGTACTTAGAGCCAGTGATGCCCGATATCGAGGCAATGCTGACTTCTTCTCAGCGCAACGTAAACGGCACTGCCATCCTGAAGCTCCGCCCATATAGTTTCCAGACTGTTGGTATCGATTCACCAGACGATTTGACCAAGTCTAAGCTCGGTGAGTATGGCGAGATGCAGCATGGTTGGACAGCCGAGGATGCAAAGGGCTTCATCAAGGTAAGCTCTACCCCACTCCGTGTTTATTATGGTATGCATCCTGACGAGCAGCGTTAATATTAAAAACGAGGAACAATGAAAAAGCTTTATCTTTCCGACCACGACAAAAAAATCGGTGGCGTATGTGGAGGGCTTGCTGACTATTTCGACATCGACCCTATTATCCTGCGCATCATTTGGTTCGTAGCCATCTGCTGCTATGGGACTGGTCTTCTCCTATATTTAGGGTTTTGGATATGCCTTCCTCGTGAGAACAACGTTAGATACTAATTCTAACGGTATTAGAAAGATACAATAAACAAAACAGAAGGACAAGAGAATTCTTCACTCTTCGTTCTTCACTCTTCACTTAGATTATGATTAGAGTAGGAATTTTAGGAGCAGCAGGTTATACAGGAGGTGAGTTGATTCGCCTCCTTATCAACCATCCTGAGGCAGAGATTGTATTCGCCAACAGCGAGAGTAACGCCGGCAACCTGGTGGCTGAGGTTCACGAGGGATTGTATGGCGAGACTGACTTGAAATTTACAGCCGAAATGCCTTTCGACCAGGTGGATGTCATCTTCTTCTGCTTCGGTCACGGCAAGAGCGAGGCGTTCCTGAAGGAGCACAATGTTCCGGAGAACGTGAAGATTATCGACCTGGCACAGGACTTCCGTCTTGCCCCTGAGACTGTGGTTGCTACCCAGCAGCCAACCCCAGCCGCTCACGATTTCGTATATGGTCTTCCAGAAATAAATGAATCAAAAATAGCCGTAGCTCAGCACGTAGCAAACCCAGGTTGTTTTGCAACTTGCATTCAACTTGGTTTGTTGCCTGCTGCTAAGATGGGCCTCATCAACAGTGATGTTTCTGTCAATGCCATTACCGGTAGCACCGGCGCTGGTCAGAAGCCAGGTGCCACTACCCATTTCTCATGGCGCAACAACAACATGAGCATCTACAAGGCATTCAACCATCAGCACGTGCCAGAGATTCGTGAGAGTCTGAAGCAGACACAGGGTTATCTCGATGCTGCCATCGACTTCATCCCGTACCGTGGCGACTTCGCCCGTGGCATCTTCGCTACTGAAGTGGTAAAGACCGACAAGCCTATCGAGGAAATCGTGGCAGGTTACAAGGAGTTCTATAAGGATGCCAAGTTCACCCACTATGTGGATAAGGCTATCGACCTGAAGCAGGTGGTGAACACCAACAAGTGCCTGGTTCATGTGGATAAGTATGGTGATAAGCTCCTCATCACTTCCTGCATCGACAATCTTCTGAAGGGTGCCGTAGGCAGGCTGTTCAGAATATGAACATCATGTTTGGTCTCGACCAGACAGCAGGTTTGAAACTCAAGCCATCAGCATTTTAGATAAAAGAATTCGGAAGAACGGATGAAAAATCATTCGTTCTTCTATCATAAAAAATAGTTTGTAATAAGATAACTCTATGAGTTGTCTTTCTTAAAACATAGATTTAACATGAAACTTTACGACGTATATCCTCTTTTCGATATTAATATTGTAAAAGGACAGGGCTGCAAGGTATGGGACGACAAGGGTCAGGAATACCTCGACCTCTATGGCGGTCATGCCGTTATCAGCATCGGTCATTGCCATCCTCACTATGTGGAGATGCTCACCAACCAGTTGAACAACCTGGGTTTCTATTCCAACTCTGTCATCAACAAGTTGCAGGTGAAACTCGCTGAGCGTCTGGGCAAGATAAGCGGTTATGAAGATTATCAGTTCTTCCTCATCAACTCGGGTGCCGAGGCAAACGAGAATGCCTTAAAGTTAGCTTCTTTCACCAACGGAAGAACTCGCGTGCTTTCTATAGAGAAGGCTTTCCACGGCAGAACATCCCTTGCCGTAGAGGTAACCAATAATCCAAAAATCATCGCACCAATCAATGACAATGGTCACGTAACCTATCTTCCTATCAACGATTTGGAGGCTTGGGAAAAGGAACTTGCCAAGGGCGATGTATGTGCTTGTATCATCGAGGCGATTCAGGGTGTAGGTGGCTGCAACATGGTTACTCCCGAGTTTGCCCAGGGTTTGCAGGCTGCCTGCAAGAAATACGGCACTTTCCTCATCTGCGATGAAATCCAGTGCGGTTATGGTAGAAGCGGTAAGTTCTTCGCTCACCAGTGGTTGGGCATCAAGCCAGACCTCATCACCGTAGCCAAGGGTATCGGTAATGGTTTCCCTATGGGTGGCGTGTTGATTTCTCCTGAGTTTACACCTGTATATGGTCAGTTGGGAACTACCTTCGGTGGCAACCACCTGGCATGCACAGCAGCTCTCGCCGTTCTCGATGTCTTCGAGAAGGAGAACCTGGTAGAGAATGCGCATGAGGTTGGTGAATATCTCATCAAACAGCTAAAGGAGTTACAGAAGCGCAACAGCCATATCACAGAGGTTCGTGGTCGTGGCTTGATGGTAGGCGCCGTACTCGACATTCCTCACAAGGAAGTGCGCAGCAAGCTCATCCACGAGCAGCACTGTTTCACCGGTTGCGCCGGCACCAACATTCTCCGCATCCTCCCTCCATTGGTATTGACCAAGAAAAATGTGGATGACTTCATCGGAAGATTGGAAACCGTATTGAAGGAAGTATAAACCCATTGAGATAAGGATATAAAGATATGTGCGTGCAAAGTTAAAGAAAACTTTGATGTCTCACAATACGGGATTAGCCGATGGCTTACATCGTTACTTGAGAATTAGCTATGGCGAGATGGATGATAACAATGCCGCAACTTATATGATGCAAGGAAGCAATTATAACGATACAAGGAAGCTCAGGGCGGACGCATCAAAATGCGTTCGCCCTGCTAATATTTTACGCCATAAGATACAAGTTATCACATTATTATATATATTTGTAAGATGCAAGATCTGAGGTGTGTCGGTCTTGACATTTTAACTAAATAAGCATAACAATGGAACCATCTATATACAGTTTTTCACTTTGTACCGCACTGCCGTTGATGTTATTCTTCGGCTTTTATTTTTTGTTTGCAAAGACTCCTGAAAAGAAGATTTTCAAGAACTATCTACGCTCCCGACAGATTATGGGTATAGCTATGTTGCTGCTTTCGGCAAACTATTCGGTACATTTCTTCTTTGGTATCCGATTCAAAAATGCGGATTCTGCCATATTGATGAACATGTCCACATACTTTCTGTGCTATTCTCTGTTCAGTTCGGCATTGATAATGTTGCTTGATCGTTTTTACATTACCAAACGGCGTGTGTGGACACATATCATTTTATGGATTATATTTTCAACTCTTTCCGGAGTTGTGTTGTTCCTATTGCCAAGCGGAATCATGCAAAAATTCTCTTTATTTGCTTTAGCTGCCTGGTTAGTCGTTTTTGGAGTCGTTTTAGCTCGCAGAGTCATAATTGCATATCGTAGAGCCATTCGGATTTTCAATGAAACTCAGGCGGATGATATAGGCGCATATATCGAATGGCTTTCCATATTCACTTATTGGGCACTTATCTTCGGCGTCGGATGCGGATTGCTGACATTTCTGCCAGACGAATATGTTTTTATCTGGATTTTGTCGTCAATACCGTTCTACAGCTATCTTTTCTACAGCTATCAGAACTACCTGCTGTTCTATGAACAGGTAGAAAATGCGTTTGAGCAGGATATACAATCTGAAGAAGAACTTCTGACAAATTCGGAAACTGAACATGAAATAGTTTCTGAGAAAGAAGTTCCTAAGTCCTATACAGAATTTATAGAGAGGGTTGACAACTGGATAAAGACAGACGGCTATGTACAGCAGGGACTTACCATAAAAGAACTGTCCGAAATACTTTATACGAACCGTACCTATCTTTCCGCTTATATCAAGACTACGTATAAAATGACATTCCGCGAATGGATAACCAGTCTCCGGTTGGAGTATGCGAAAAACATACTGAAGGAGCATCCAGAAATCAATATACAGAAGCTGGCTGAGTCTTCTGGTTTTCTTTCCCAAAGTAACTTTATCAAATTATTTTCCGAGAAAGAAGGATGTACGCCTGCCAAATGGAAAAAATCAAATCGGGAATAATTTGTGTAGTAAAAAACATCGGAAAAGGTCACAGAAACCCATTTCCAAAAAGTGCTCAAACGACAAAAAAGTGCTAATTCGACAATTCAAAAAGTGCTAATTCGACAAAAAGATGCTCAAACGACATTATTTATAAAATTTTATAGCAAAAGTTTTTCTAATCTTTTGGGTATAGAATGAAATTTATTATCTTTGGACAGGACAAAGATAATAAATATAAGTTGATATGAGCAGAAAAAACACTTTTCTTACCTTGTTTCTGTGGCTGATGACGGTAACTTTTCCTGTCATTGCGCAGCAGAAAACAGACACGACCTACACCTTCCGCTTCGTTTCGCAGAAGGACATGTTCTACGTTCCTTGGAATGGCAATGACACGGAACTTGCCCGCCTGTTGGAATGTATCGAAAACAGTAAAGCAACAATTTTTGACGGCAAGTTGCCACTACTGGTTGACGGCTACTGCAATTCGCTGGGCGGTGAAGCTGAGAACCTTGCAACGGCAAAGATCCGTGCCAATCGAGTAAAATCAGAACTGATTACACGCGCGAAAATCAAGGAAGAAAACTTCATTACCCACAATCATGCGACAGGGGGTGATTTTGTGATCGTGCGCCTAACGGTACCCGCAAAGGAAACAGCCGCGATGGATGCGGAAGCGGAAGCGCGACGCAGGGCAGAAGCCGAACGCTTAGAAACCGAGACGCGTGCCGAAGAGCAGCGCAAGGCGGAAGAAGCCCGACTTGCCGCTGAACCAACGGTCGCCGGCCGAAGGGAAAGGCAAAAGGCAGAAGCCGAGAAAGCTGCTCTACAAAATACACTTGCCGGCACGCCGTCGGAAACTAAAATCACAAATGATTATCATCTCTCCCTGCGTGCCAACCTATTGCGCTGGGCTACCTTGACACCAGATTTAGGACTTGAATGGCGCATCTGCCCATCGTGGGGCATTGCCGTAAACGGCTCATGGACTTCTTGGACGTGGAGCGACAAAGACCGCCGCTATGCACTCTGGGAAGTGGCTCCAGAAATACGTTATTACATGGGTGAGAAGAAAGCCTGGTATCTGGGGGCGATGTTCAAGACCGGACAGTTCAACTACAAGATCTCCGAAACAGGCAAGCAAGGCGACCTGATGGGTGGCGGCATCACCACCGGCTATCAGCTACGGCTGAACAAGGCACTGACTCTTGATTTCAACCTCGGCTTGGGCTACCTGAATGCCGATTTCGAAAAATATGAAGTCATCGACGGTGTACGTGTGCGCTGTGGCAACGAGACAAAAAATTGGTGTGGCCCCATCACGCCGGTGTGACATTGGTGTGGAAACTTTTCTAACAGAGGGAGGAAGACAATATGAAAGCAAGACAATATATATATATGATGGGAATGGCAGCTGCGTGCTGCTCTCTTCCTGCGTGAAGGACACGCTTTATGACACGCCGCATCCCGACTATGGGAAAATTGCGGTGACAGCCGACTGGTCGGCCTGCGGTGAGGGTATCGACATACCTGCCACATGGACGGTCACCATGGGCGACTATACGGTACGGAGACTTCCGCCACCCATGCCCCCGACCACCTGTTTGCTCCGGGCAGCTACACCCTTGCGGTGTGGAACCCAGCTGAAGAAATCACGGTGAACGGCACCACCGCCACCATTGCCGCAGCCACGGGAAACCGGGCAGGCACGGATGCCTTTGTGAACAATGCCCCGGGATGGTTCTTCACCTATACGAAACAGGTGAGCATCGAGAAAGACAAGGACTATCTGCTGACCGCCGCAATGAAGCAGCAGGTACGCGAACTGACGCTTGTCGTCAAACCGACGGGTGATGCCGCCGGACGCATCACGGAGATTGTTGCCCATCTGACGGGTGCAGCCGGAACACTCGATTTCGCTACCGATACCTACGGAGCCACTTCAAACGTCGTGCTGCCCTTCACCAAGATAACCGAAGGTGACGATGCCGGCAAGTGGAAAGCCACGGTGCGGTTGCTGGGTGTGACCGGTACGGAACAACTGCTGACGGCTGAAATCCGCTATGCGGACGGCAACCCGAGCCCCACCACGCTGAAAAGCGACCTCACAGAAGCTCTCAAGGAGTTCAACACAAGAAAGGGCAAATCGCTGACCCTCGGCGGAACGCTGGTTGAGACTCCCGAAGGCATGGAAGTGGACGGAGCCGAAATCAACGGCTGGGAAGAAGTGAAAGGTGATGATGTAAATGCCGATTTGTAACTAATAAAATGACAGATATAATGAAGACAAGATTTTTTGCACTTGCGGCACTCGCCTCGCACTGGTAGCCTGCAACAACGACAACGAGAACCTGAACGGTGACCTCGTGGCCGCCCAGTTTACCGCCGACATCGCCCCCGCCACCCGTGCCAGCGGAACCACTTGGGACAACGGTGACCGTATCGGCATCACCGACATCGGCAACGATTCCCAGTACGGCAACGTGCCTTTCATCCTGAAAAACGGGAAATTTGAGGCAGAAGGAAAGGTCATCTATATCGAAGATACAAAGACCCATACTTTCCGCGCTACTATCCGTACAACGCGGCGGGAGGCATCCTCGCAGCCACGACCGATGCCACGGCGCAGCAGAACCAGCCTGCCATCGACTTCCTCTTTGCTTCAGGAGCCACGGGAGACAAAAACAGCCCGGTAGTAAGCTTCACCGACAAAACCTACAAAGGCGGTGAAGACAACTCCTTCCACCACCGCATGAGCCAGATAACCCTTACCTTCGAGGCGGGCGATGGTGTGGATTTCAGCGTGGTCAAGCCTGAACGTTACACGCTGGCCGGATTGTTACTCACCGGTACGTTCAACACGGCCGACGGTATTGCCACCGCAGACAACGGGGCACAGACCGGAGAACTGACCATGAATCTGGCAGACGGCAATCTCACGTCATCGATCATCCTCTTCCCGCAGACAGTTGCATCACTGCCGTTGGTTGTGAATTACAAAGGTCAGGAATATCATGCCACACTCACCATGCCCGAAGGCGCACTGCAGGCGGGCAACAACTATACCTATACCGTCAAGGTGAACGCCACCGGCCTGACGTTAGAGGGTTGCACCATCGGCAACTGGGCTGACGGCGGCGGCGAGAGCGGCGCAGCGAGGATTTGGGCTACATCTACGACAGCAACACCAATACCTACACGGTCTATAACGCCAACGGCTGCTGGCATGGAACAAAGCCATACAAAAAGATGAATCGATAAATTGCACCCTCACCGCCGACATCGACCTGACGGGTAAGAAATGGACACGTTTAGACACATGGCCAGGCTACTCCGGCGTCTTTAATGGGCAGGGACACCGCATTACGGGATTAAACTTTTCAGCAGCGAGTTTTGGACTTTTTTATTTTTTAAATGTAAGTGGAGTGATAAAGAACCTACAACTCATAGATGTGAATCTGGATGGCAGTAGTGGAGGAGCTGCTGGAATGGTGGACCGAAATCATGGCCAAATCATTGCCTGCTCTGTGACGGGAAAACTTACTGTACATAGTGGTGGTATAGCCAATGCAAATTATGGCGATATCATCGCTTGCTGGTTCAACGGCACATTGAAAGATGAGTCTGGCTGTGGAACTATAGTGCGTTTCAACTACAAGAATATAACTTCCTGCTATTGGGGAGCAATACCGGGCAAGGAGTACTCCGTAATGAAGGAGGAACGGTAGTTGCCACGAAGGTGGACGGCGCGACCGTGAAATGGCAGACAGCCGTCGACGGCATGAACACCGCCCTCACCGACAATGACTACCAGTGGGCACTCGGCAACGACGGCCTGCCCGTACTGAAAAAGAAACAATAACAATCTCTAAACAACACGCATCATGAAACGAACAACCATTCATATATTCGCAGCCATCGCCCTGCTGCTCGGCCTTGCCGCCTGCACACAGGACGAAGCGGGCTTCCTGCCGGAAGGGGCAGAAGGCACATCCATCGTCTTCACCGCCACGGGGCTGAACCCCGCCGCGACAGCCATCGCCGGCACCCGTGCCCCGGTGGACGGCAATTGGGAGGGTGTGCAGAGCGTGGCAGTCCTGATGGACGGCACGGTGAAGGCATACGACGTGACGCCCTCCACCGCCGACCCCACCAGCGCCACGCTGACCTCCACCGACCCGTACTACTGGACCAACCACAACGACATCACCGTTACGGCGTGGTGGCCCTACACCGCTGGCGAGACAACCCCGCCTGCTGTGAAGGTAAAAGCCAACCAAAGTGCCCAGAAGGACTTTGAGGGCAGCGACCTCATCGTAGCCGACGGACAGACGGTGACTTACGGTAGCCCCACGCTTCGCTTCACCCACCGCACGGCGCGAGTGACCATCGTTCTGACGGACTACACCGAGGGGCTGGCATCCGTGCAGATGACGGGACTCTCCACCGAAGGCGACAACCCGGATATAATCGTCCCGTATGACAAGGGTAGCAACACCTACACCGCCATCGTCGCCCCGCAAAGTGTGGCAGCTGGCACGACCTTTATCACCTGCACCTTCACTAACGGCAAGACCTTCGTTTATAAGATGAAGAATGCTACCGACTGGCAGGCGGGCGGTGAATATACCTACACCGTCTCCCTCGCTGCGGCAAAAGACCTGGCTATACCATAGAGAGCGACGGCACCTACACCGTGACCTCCGCCGATGGCCTGATGAATGTAGCCGAATTAGTGAACGGAGGTAAGAGCGACATTAACATTACCCTCACCGCCGACATCGACCTCACAGGCAAAGACTGGGCGCCGATAGGCACAAGTTTCAGCAACAAATACACCGGCACCTTCGACGGTGGCGGTCATACCATCAAGGGGCTGACCGTTACGACAAATGACCAATTTGTGGGTCTGTTCGGCTCTATCGGTAATGCCGGTACGGTGAAGAACGTGATGATGGAGGACGTACAGATAACAAGCAATCCCAGTTCGGGCTTTGCCGGCGGCGTGGCAGGATTTAGCGATGGCACCATTGAAAACTGCTCGGTGTCGGGCAGCGTCAGCGGCACGGTGTACGTCGGCGGTGTGGTGGGTGCTCAATGGAACGGTTCCATCACCGGATGCAGTTCCTCGGCCACAGTGAAGGGAATGGTCGATGTCGGCGGCGTGGTAGGTCAGACGAATGATGGTGCCACCATGACTGCTTGCTATGCCACGGGCAACGTGATCATAGAAATAGCCCCCAAAAAGAATATCTCTGGCGGCAGTCTGGTGGGATTCAACGGAGGAAACGGCTCCTTGCCTGCTATGCCACGGGCAACGTAACCAGTACGGGTAGTAGCACTGGCAATGTGCATATCGGCGGCTTTTTGGGAGATAACTACACCGACGTGACCGCCTGCTATTGGAAGAACAATCATGAACAAGGTATCGGCTACAAAAAGGCAGGCACCGTCACCGAAGTCACGAAGGTGGACGGCTCTGTCGTTACCTGGCAGAAAGCCGTTGATGCCATGAACACCGCCTTGCAGAACGCACGCTCAGAGTGGCGTTACGAACTTAAAGGAGCATTGCCTACCTTGAGGAAGCAGTAAGCCGTTGCGGGCGGAAATGTTCCCCCCGCAACGAACATTAAACGACAAGGGTCTATATGCCACGATGAAAAGGTGGCATATAGACCCTTGATTATATGGTGATATTCGTAATCTACATCTCCGCTTTCTGTTTTTTATGAAAAAAGTATCAAAGTATCATCTTTTTGGCTGAACGTAGAGATAAATTGCTGATATATAATAGGATAGAAGAATGATACATTTTCGTTTATTTTACAAGAAGTATCATAGAAGTATCATTAATCTGATAGAAGTATCATAAAAAACGTCATCTAAGTATCACAAAATCGTCATGAGGCATTATGCATAAAAGCAAAGCCGCAGATCTGCAAGGAGTGCCCAAGAATCGCCTGACTTTTGGGCACTCTGTGCACACCGCATGGGCAATCAATGCCCATCGCTTGTTCTATTGATGCCCAGCGCTTGTTCAGTCGATGCCCAGCGCTTGTTCACTGAGTGCCCACTTGACGGGCAAGACAGACCACCTGATGGTCTCTTACAGAACGGCTTATGTGATTTTATTCCTAATCCAGCTTGTCAATCTTTCTTCTTATTCATAGTTTGTATTGGCATTCTTTACATACTGGAAGAGTAGGTGCTAAAGTTTTGAAACTTTAGTCTTTTAAATCGACTCAAAGCCGAATTTAATGATGTTTCTTGTGATTTATGATACTTCTATGATACTTCTATGATACTTCTTGTAAAATAAGCAAAAAGTATCATTCTTGTATTGTGCAGTATATCAGATGTTTATAAGGATATCGTACTAAATAATGATACTATGATACTTTTTTCCGCAAAAAACATTTATGCGCAGGCAATTATTTTCAATACCTCTTTCATGTTATCCAGCTCAAGTTTCCCAAGTTTTATCCCACACGCCCTGAAGGCTCAAAAGTTCTGTAAGGTAAAGCCTATCCATAGAAATCACGTATTTGGGATGACTGTCTTTTATCAATTTCAAATCACGGGAAACGACAAGGGTCTTATATGCCACGATGAAAAGGTGGCGTATAGACCTTTTTGCAATATTATACTTCCTTCCAATCAACCAGTCCCTTTCCCATATCATCCAGTTCTATGGCAAGAGCAATCACTTTGCGCTTATCAGCCTTGAAAGGTTCGGCATACTGCTTGGCTTTCATCTGCTCCGTGGCAGCATCCACGCCACCGTTGTTGCTCAGTTTCAGCTCCAGCACATAGATGAAGTTGGTGGTTTCTACCACCATATCAATTCTGCCCGTAGCAATCATCTTTTCTACTTCCACACGGCAGCCGATGGCATTAAAGATGGTGCTCATAATCAGGCGGTAGCGCTCCTCCATATTCATGCTGGCAAGCTTCTTGTTGCTGTAGGGCACATCCGCAATGAGCGCCTTCAGGCATTTCATAGCTTCAGGAAGATTGCAAGTTGAAGAGCAAGAAACAGACCCGACTGGGTAGATTGGATATCACCATTGCTTCGCAGCGTAAGTGCCGGTAACACCGTTTCATAAAGTGCTTGCCTTACCTCATAATTAGGAAATCCTAAAATATAAACTCCCATCTGGTAATCCTTAATGGTAAGATAACCAGACTGATAGAGGAACAGTTCAGCTCCTCCGCCTGTGACGTCAGAAGTCTCGATGATGGTGCTTAACAAGGTACAATGATCAAAATCCTTTAACCGAATCTCCAAATCATTCACAAACTTAGGCAGCAATGAAGTTGCGCCCGACGAAGCCCAGTAGTTCCTCAGCTTGGAATCAGCAAGGGCGTTGATAAGACTGAAGGGATTGAATATATCCACCATATTCTCATAACAGAAATGATAGCCATCGTAATAAGCTGTCAACTGTGCTATGGTCTCATCGAAAGTCCAACTGTTCTTTGATGCCAATTTATTGATTTCCGGCTTAAAATCGCACAGCACCTCTTCTTTCGTAATACCACAGATGGCAGCATATTCCGGCTCAAAGCTGATGTTGCTCAGATTGTTGAGCACTGAGAAGAGAGAGATTTGCGTAAACTTGGTGATGCCGGTGATGAAGACAAACTTCTCGTATTTATCCTGAGATTTTAATACGGCAAATACTTCTCTATAAATAGCGGTACATGCTTCGTGGTGAGGAGTTTTCCAGGAATGCTGCAATGGAGAATCGTATTCGTCGATGAGAATGGCTACCTGTAAACCTGTTTTGTTATAAGTAGTTTCAATGATATTCTTAAATCTTACGGCAAGAGAACTATCTTGGCGCACAACAATTCTGTACTCCGTTTCAAGAGTATTGAAAACATCATCCAGATAGCTTCGTACACTTTCCGGTTCTGCGCCAGCCTGGCTCATATCCAGTCTGATGACAGGACGCTTCACCCATTCCGTCTCCAGCTGCATAATCTTCAAGCCCTCGAAGAGTTCCTTCTTACCCATGAAGTAGGTTTCAAGCGTATCGACCAGCACTGATTTACCGAAGCGGCGTGGGCGGCTCAGGTAATTATACTTTTTCCCCCTGTTGGCAAGTTGCCAGATAATATCTGTCTTGTCAACATACAGGCATCCTTGCTTTCTGATTTCCTCAAAGGACTGGATGCTACTGGCAATCGTCTATCGTTTATCTCTACCATAATTCCTAATCTGTCGTTATATGAACTTTTCCGCAAAATTACGGTTTAATTTTCATATCAGCAAGAGATTTCGGGGAAAAGTTACTGAAATAGTTGGGGATTCCCAGGTTTTATAAGGTGAAGATGAGACTTCCAGAATGGGAGCAAACTAACAAATTTCTTAAAATATCGTAAGTAAACAACCGTACTTTCTTAAAAAATCGCCAATAAACTGCTCTTTTTCTGATAAAAATAGTATCTTTGCACTATAATTGCATTTTAACTATAAGAAGACAATGAAAATAACAATTATCGGAGCAGGTGCTATGGGCGGTGCCATGGCAGAAGGACTCTTGCAAAGCGAGAAGTTCATTCCATCAGATATTACAATATCTGACCATAACCAACCCGTATTGGACCATTTTGCAAGCAAGGGTGCCAGCGTTACACTCGACAACCAGTTGGCTTGCCACGGCGCAGACATCGTATGCGTGGTAGTAAAGCCATGGTGTGTGGAAAAGACGTTGAAGGGCATCAAGGAAGTTCTCGACTACAAGAGTCAGAAACTCGTAGTAGTTGCTGCTGGTGTGCCATCAGCCAACATCAAGGAGTGGTTAGACAAAGATGGTATCACTCCAACCTTCTTCCTCGTGATGCCAAACATCGCCATCGCCTACAAGCAGTCGATGACCTTCATCACTCCTATAGATGCATCTGCCACAGAAATCCAGCAGATTACAGATATATTCGATGAATTGGGTGAAAGCCTCATCATGGAAGAGCGCCTCTTCCCTGCCGCCACAGCTATGTCGTGTGCCATCGCCTACGCCATGCGTTATGTAAGAGCCAATGTGGAAGGCGGCGTAGAGATGGGCTTTAAGGCTAAGGATGCCCAGAAGATTGTACTCCAAACCGTAAAGGGAGCCGTGGAGCTACTACAAGCAACAGGTGAGCATCCAGAGGCTGCCATCGACAAGGTTACCACTCCTGGCGGTTGTACCATCAAGGGCCTCAACACCATGGAACAGAATGGATTTACCAACGCCGTCATAAAGGGCCTGCTGGCAGGAAAGAGATAAATAAGCATAAAAGGCATGACAAGATACCAAACTAACCTTGTCATGCCTTCGTGTTTATTCAAAGTACATTCACACAAACTAATTATCAAAGAGCCTTTATCCTGACAGCAGCCCCACCACTTGGAGCCAGGTGTAATCGAAGACTTGAAGCATAGGTAACCTTAATGCGCTGATACATCAATGGGTAAGGGTTAGAACGAAAGTCTGCCCCAGGTCCATCAGCATAGACTTCAGCCATATATTCTCTATCCTTATCCAGAAAACTCAGGTCAATACTTAAGTCACGTGCATCAACATCAGTGGCAGAACCAACGTACCAGTCGTCGCTTGCCTTATCCTTACGGGCTATAGTAATGTAATTGCCTATCTTAGCATTCACTACCACTGTTTTATCCCAATCGGTTGGCACACTTTCGATAAACGAGAAAGCGGGCTGATGCTCATAGTTCTCTATCATGTCAGCCGCCATTTGCCAAGGAGAATAGAGCAAGACATACTCGGCAAGTTGCTTGGCGAGCGTAGTCTGCGGATGGGTATCTGGCAAGACCTTATTGGTAAAATTAAAGATACCAGGTGTAAAATCCATCGAACCTGCCAGTCCTCGGGTAAATGGCAACACGCACACATGATAGGGAGGATTTCCCCCATCCATACTCCAGGCATTATACTCCTGTCCGCGCATTCCCTCACCTGACATGAGGTTAGGATAAGTGCGGCACAGTCCCGACGGCATAGCAGGTTCATGGTTGATGACCATAAGGTGATACTTGGCCGCCGTCTCGACCACCTTACGGTAATGGCGCACACCATATTGCGAGTGTTGGTCTTCCTTACCATCCATGAGTCTGTTGACATACCCCGTTTTTATAGCACGTATGCCCAGGCGTTCATACAGGGCAAAGGCACTGTCAAGTTGGTTTTCGTAGTTTTTGGCAGCACCTCCTGTCTCATTATGAGCCACAAGACGCACACCCTTGCTGAGTGCGTATTTTTGCAAACCTTCAAGATCGTAGTCCGGATAAGGCTTAGTGAAACTGAACTTATCACCGTCCTTGGTCCAATCGCCATCCCATCCATAGTTCCATCCCTCAACAAGCACCGCCTTCAAGCCATGCTTGGCAGCAAAATCAATATAGCGCTTGGTATTGGAAGTTGTGGCACCATGCTGTGGCCCCTGCGCCCAAGTATAGTCCTTCATGTGCATGCCCCACCAAATGCCGACATACTTTCCCGTTTCTATCCAGGACGTATCCTTAATACGACAAGGCTCATTGAGATTAAGCATCAGTTTCGACGTTATCAAATCGCCCGGTTTACTGGCAATAATGATGGTACGCCAAGGCGACACAAAAGGAGCCTTGGCATACACCTTCACACCATTCTGCCAAGGGGTAAGGGCAGCCACGAGGGTAACAGCAGCCCCAGGCAGATGACGGGGAGTATAGTTGAGACTTGCATAATCAGTAAGGTTGGCCTCGTGAAGCGCCATAAACAGCGAGTCTCCCACCTCGATGGTTATCGGTGTGTTGACGGTGTCCTTCCTGCTAAGAAGATCTTTGGTCCATACCGCTTCATAATAAACGGTTCCATTGGTTGGCTCCGTCCATGCCTCGGCATCAGTAGGCATGGCTATTTGCGTTTTCTCTTCCATGATGCGGAAGTCGATGAGATTTTGCTGCTGTGGGAACTCATAACGGAAGCCTATTCCATCATCGAAGGCACGGAAAATAATGTTGAGCAAACGTTTTTTCTTTCCGCCCTGTTGCAATTTTACTTTCAGCTCGTTATAGTGGTTGCGCACCACCCTGTCCTCACCCCATGGTTGCGTCCACGTTTCGTCTTTCGAATTGCGAGTTCTACCCATCACCTTGAAGTCATTGCAGAAATCACCATCATCAAGTGTAAAACCGAGATAAGAGGTGTTCACTACCGGCTTGCCATCTCTACAGACTGCGTAGAAAGGCTTGCCACCCTTGACACCCACGGTAACACGCAAGCGACCATCGGGCGAAGTGAGCACGTCAGCAGCATGAGCCACGCCACTGTATGTAAGCCAACTGAGGAGAAGTACTCCACGCATAACCTTATGAAAAAGTGTAGTGTTCATTATTATTAACTATTATACTGTTTATTTCATACATTTATAGATGACAGTTACTCTATGCCGTTCATCAGTTCGACAGCCTTATCGGGCTGAAGTGCGTTGAGATAGCCATAACACTGGTCAAGCACCTTAGTCTTGGAGGCATCAGCGGCAAACTTCACCTTAAGTTGGTACCAACGATAAATAGTCTTTAGTTCGGTTTCTCCATACGTTACTCCTGTAAATCCTTGCAGTTTAGTAAGGTAGCGATAGCCAAACTCAAGGGTAGGCTCGATGATGGTACCCTCGCCATAATCATTCCATGTGGACACTTGCAACCACTGCAGACCAGCATTCTTAGCTGCAGCAAGCTGACGGTCGAACAAAGCACCATCCTCATCGTCATAAGAAGTATACCCCTCACCAGCGCCACCCTGCTTATAGTAATCCCAGAAACCCGGCATGGCGCCACCTATAACCGTCTGGAACTGCGACTTGGCGTTGACATACCATGCATCGGGTGCAGCATTGACCCAAAGGTACTCACCGACAGCATTCTCATAGCCGCCTCCATTGGCTTTGGAAGCATGTCCGTTGAGCACTACCAATGCGGGCTTAACAGAAAGCACTTGAAAAGTACGGTACCACTCTTTGGGTGAGTTGAGCCCTTGAGGGCCAAAGACTAACAACAATGGCTTACCATCAATCTTAGCATAACTATCAGAACCAAAGAAGTGAGTGGCCAGATACTTCATATCTGCACGAGCCTGCCCCACGGGATCGGAAGCAACATTGAGCGTATTGTCCTCATAGACTATGGCCATCTTGAGCCCTGCCTTCTTTATTGCCTTGAACAAGGCCTCGGTATTGGAGGTGTGGCGAGCGGTAGTGTTGTCAGCGTTGTAGCCGTACCAGTCAACCATCACGCCCTCCAGTCCAGAGTATTTCATCAGTAGACACTGGTAGTCAAGGACAGTAGCATCGCCAGATGCGTAGGCTCCAGTGAGGGGATGGTAATGAGAAGCTATCTCACCCACAGCAGGATTAAGCGAGGCATTCATTGTCCAGTGCCAACCCCACTTTCCTGCATCGAGATTGGTCTTATCAGTTTCAAACCATGGCATGTAATGTGCATATACGCCCATTGGATTGGAACGCTGAGGCATCATTGCCGCTACTGGAGCATCAGTTTTTCCTCCACCATCACCATCAGAATCACTGCAACCTGCCATACCCAAGCTGAGTACAAAAAGCAACACGACATTCAATATATTTTTAATATTCATTTCTTGTATGATTAAAAATGTAAGAACACAAAAGGGAGCCGTGATACTCGCAAGAAATATCACGAGCACCCTAATAATAACCTTAAAGATATAAACTCTTAATTGAAGTTCAAGCTACCACTCTTAATAGCCAGGATTCTGTTGCAAGTTAGGATTTTTAGCCCTCTCCTCTGCCGGGATGGGGAAAATGCCAGTGTGCTTGTCCGAGGGATCAGCCTCCTTGTTCCACCAAGTTTGTACCAAGTACCAAAACGTATATTGACGGTACGGCGCAAACCCTCATAAGCAAACTCATGCAACCACTCTGCATCCAACTTCTCTTCGTCAAGTTCAGCAAGATCGCTCAATCCTGCACGCTGGCGAATCTTGTTAACGAAATTAAGTGCTGTAGCAGGATAACCCAAGCGGTAGTAAGCCTCTGCCTGCATCATGAGTACTTCTGCATAGCGCATGAGTACCCAGTCGTTGTCGCGCTCCCAGGCATCAGTGCACTCCATTCATATTTATCGAGACGAGCACCTGCATTCTTGGCAGCATCTTCGAAATTGTCAATTTCCTCAGTATAGCACAATGGAGTTCCATCGTCCATCAGCACCTCCGAACCATCGGATGCTTTGTACTGCTGACCTATTATGAGTGTCTTGTCACGACGATTATCCCCCTCTTCATAGGAAGACCACACACCAGGCTGGGCACAGATGCCATTGCCGCACCACTGATAAGAGCCATCGGCTGAGAAAGCCAGTTTCTGGTTATAGTGGTAGGTCATAGAGGCGAGATAGTTACCCACTGTACCTTGCTTATGGTCGTAAGGTATAGCAAAGATTATCTCAGGTGAAGTCTCGTTCTTAATAAAGAAGTTGGCCTTATAATCCGGAGTCAGAGAGTAGCCTGACACTTTCTCACAAGCATCGATGCACTTCTGCCACTGTGGTGTGCCTGTATACACCTCGGCATTGAGGTAAAGGCGTGCCAAAAGTGTATTGGCCACATTCTGGGTAAACTTACCATACTGCACACCTGTAGGCAGGAGTGGCAACACCTCTGTAAGTTCTTTCTCAACGAAGTCGTACACCTCCTGACGAGAAGAATTCTTAGGCAGTTCTTTCTGAGTAAAGTCGGTTGAGATTGGTACGTTTCCAAACTCATCGAGCAAAAGATAGTAGTAGTAAGCACGGAGACCTCTCAGTTCTGCCTTCACCTTATCCTTGGCAGCCTGAGAGAGTTCACTCTGGTCCACCTGATAGATAATGGCATTGACCTTTGATACACCGACGAAGGCATAACGCCATCCTGCCAAGACTGCAGTATTGTTGGCATCCCAGGTATGATACTGCAACTGCTGATAGCGGCCACCGTCATACCAGTCAGTTCCTCGAGTTGGGATGCACGCCTCATCACTGCTGCACTCGTTGAGGAAGAACACGTACTCGGAAGTAGGATAGCAGTTCACGCCATTTCCCTCATCTGTTGATGCGCCATAGCCACGCAAGGTGGCATATGCACCACCCATGATGGTTTGCACCTCTGTTTCCGTCTTTCCATAATCATCCATCGACACTTTGTCGTAAAGAGTCTCGTCAAGGTTGGTACACCCCGTGAGAGTCAATGCACCTAAAAGAAGTGCGCTGTATAATGATTTCATTTTCATGATGGTTCTTATTTATTAAGTTGTTAGAATGTAACGTTCACACCGAGAGAGAAAGTACGTGGACGTGGAGAGTAAGTAGAGCCCTCGCTCGTTCCGTTATCGATGATGAGACGGTCGATACCAGGGCCACTGAGCACGTTGTCAGGAATATAGACCTCAGGATCCATACCTGAATAGCTGGTAATGGTAAAGAGGTTCTCAGCTGTGAGGTAGAAGCGCACCTTGCTGAGTCCAATTTTCTTGACACCAGGCACGTTATAACCCAAAGTGACAGTCTGCATGCGGAAAAAGTTTCCACTCTCCAGGAAATAGTCAGAGAAGATGGCACCCTGTTTCACGCCGCTTGTCAAGAAATCATCAAGCGTGTTCTGCGCTGGAAGACGTGTGCTGTCGTACAATTCCATCTTGGTAGCATTGAGGATCTTATGACCGAACATACCATAACCTGCAAGTGTAAGGTCAAAGTCCTTGTATGCCATATTGATGGAGAGTCCGAGATTCCACTTTGGCATAGCAGATCCAAGATGTTCCTTCACAGGCTGTCCGTCCTCACCTTGCTTGAGAATGTAATTTCCGTTCTCGTCGATGCCCTGGCATACATAACCATAAAACTCGCCAGCCGCATAGCCTTCCTCTATGACCTGTGAATAGACTCCGCTCAAACCACGGATGTTGTGCAGACTGCCTGCCTGAAGTCCTACTGCCTGATATTGACTGTTGGAGAGCTTGGTTATCTCCTGTTTGTTGTATGCAAGCGATGCGTTGGCACTCAGCGAGAAGTCCTTGGTACGGACAATGTTGGCACCGAGGGTCAGCTCCACGCCCTTGTTGACCATGTCGCCTACATTAGCAAGCATTGTACCCACCAAATATGGAGGCTGTGGTACAGGATATGTCCAAAGCAGGTCAGAAGTCTTCTTGTGGTAGAACTCCAAGCTACCATTGATGCGGTTGAGGAATCCGAAATCAACACCCACGTTAAACTGAGCAGTAGATTCCCACTTCAAGTCTGGGTTAGCATTTTGAGCCTGCACATAAGAGTTCTTCCATGTACCAGTGGCTGCATCATAATAAGAAGCTCCGGCAGAACTGAGCACAGAGAGGCTCTTGTATGGATCGACGCCATTCTGGTTACCCGTTATACCATAGCCCACACGGAGTTTCAAGTTGTCGAGCCAAGAGTGCGTGCCCTCCATGAATTTCTCATTGATAATGCGCCATGCCACCGAAACAGATGGGAAGGTGCCCCATTTGTGGTCTGCACCGAAACGAGAGCTACCATCGCGACGGATAGTGGCAGTAATCATATACTTGTCCATCAGACCATAGTTCACACGTCCATAGAATGAAATCAGTTTGCAGGAGTTCTTGTAGGAATAGACATCACCCTGACGGTAGTCGGTACCTGCGCCAAGATTGTTGTAGATGAAAGCATTGGTGTCAAAGCCACTGCGGGTTGCGCCAAATCCCTCTGCAACATTATCCATGTAAGAGTAACCACCCAACACGTTGAGATGATGTATGTCGGCAAATGTCTTATCGTAGGTAAGGTAAGTCTCCAACTGGCGGTTGGTATATTCAGCCTCGGTACGCTGTCCCCAGCCCTTCTCGCTCTGGCCTTCCATCTTGGCATCGTTAGGCTTGAACATACCGCTGGTGGCCTGATTGAACTCGTAACTTAGGTTAGCAGAAGCTGTCAGGCCAGGCAGAAGCTCATAGTCGGCCTTGAAGTAGCCAAGGAAGCGATGACGCTTGTGGTCGTCATTGCGCTTGGTAAGCAGTTCTACAGGGTTTTCTGTATTGGTTCCGCTAATCTGGGTGAAGGAACCGTCGGGATTATATACAGGCACAGTTGGGTTCAGGTTGAAGGCGCGCTCAAAAATGCGTCCGTCAGTGGGATGCCATGTATCGAAATTGGCATTGATAGCCTCCTCAAGACGCAGTTTGCCCTTCATCAACTTCTGGAAGGCAGAAATGCTACCAGCGAGCCGAGTGAAATAGTTGCGCTTTACAACGCCTTGGTTGTTCTGATAGGTAAGTGAGGCATGATAGCCCGAGTTCTTGCGTGTATTGCTGAAAAGAATATTGTGAGAATGAGAAATCGCCGTGCGAGTCAGTTCTTTCTGCCAGTCAGTATCAGCACCATAATCTTGGGCATCAAGATATTGTTCTCGCGTACAAATCCACGCCACTGGTTGGCAGATAGTATATCGAGGTACTTGGCCTGACTGGCCACAGCCACATATCCGTTATACTGTACATTAATACTCTCAGCATCACTACTCTGACGATTTGTAGTAACGATGATGACACCATTGGCACCACGGCTACCATAGATGGCTGCTGCAGAGGCATCCTTGAGCACGTCGATGCTCTGGATTTCAGAAGGCTGTACTGAGTTCATGTCAACACCAGGGATACCATCGACAACGATGAGAGGTGAGTTGCTGGCAGAGAGCGACGTACCACCACGAAGACGTATAGAAGCACCATTCTCGGGAGAGCCAGAAGCCTGTACTACAGAAAGACCTGCAACCTTTCCCTGCAGCATCTGTTCGGCACTGGTAATGACACCATGCTTCAGATCTTTAGCATTGACGCTGGCAATAGAACCCGTAAGGTCGTTCTTGCGCATTGTGCCGTAGCCCACACCAACCACGACGGTCTCGGCAAGCATCTTGGCATCCTCTTCGAGGACGACCTTGATATCCTTGCCTGCCTTCACCTTTTTGGTGAGATAGCCCACATAGGAAATCTCAAGTTGTGAAGACTGGTCGCAGGTAAGCGTAAATTTGCCGTCCATATCTGTAGCCACACCATTAGCCGTACCTGCTTCACGAACGGTGGCTCCCATCAGAGCTTCGCCTGAGGCATCATACACAGTGCCCGCAACTGTCATCTTCTGAGCCAGGGCATTCTGCCCTGTCAGCATCATTAGGCAGAGCAATAAGACTGCCTGCCATATATGAAAATATCTGTTGTTCATTGTAAATTCTGTTTAGATTGTTGTCTTTTTTGTTTACTTGCTACAACTTTGGCTGCACCGTCATTCGACTTCCGACAACGGCACAAGAGGTATCGTGGTGTCGGCCACCTTTACACCTGCCTTGTTGGTAATAACCACCTTGAGGTCGCTGATAGTTTTGTCTGTCACGTCGTTAAGGAGGTTGACAGAGAGTTGACGCTTGTCGCGGTTGCCATCAAGCACCCCAGTAAGTTCCTTGTTGCCTGCGATGATCTTGCAGTTCAGGTCGCCATCGAGCTTGCCATTATACAGACGTGTAAGCGTGAGGATATCATTGGCGGTAAGTTTGGTAGGGAAATAAGAGAAAGATGGGTCGGGATAAGGTACTGCCTGTCCAGCCTTGGTACTTTGATCAGCGCATGTACCACCCCAGTCACCATTGACGATACCCACCATGAGCCATGCTATATTGGTAGGTTCGTAGTCTGATTCCAGTCCAGTAGAAGCCTTGGTGCCATCATCGGCATAGTTCCAGCTATAATAATCATAAGGCGAGGTCATACTCCAAGAGTAGTAGCCGTTGCTCAACTTCTGTACATTGGTCTTCTCCATACAACCTGGTATCCATACCTTCACACGCTGCTTGTAAGTCCAGTCATCCATACCAGAATGTATTTTGAAGCCATCAAAGCCAGTTGTTGTGGAGAAATCTTCCATCGTCTTACCTCCGACAGTGAATACCTTTGGATTAAAAACGAAAGTAAGAGGCTCATTGAGCGTCCACTTGTCGGTAAAGTTTTTCACCTTCTTACCAGAATAGACAAACACACCCTGATCGGCATTTTTCTTAATAGTCTCCCACTCTTGTCGACTATCTGGCGCAACAAACTCGGTCGACCATAAGTCATCACGCTTGGTCTTAAGTTGCTGCCAGAAGCCTGGCCAATCAGCATTAGTCATCGCATCAACAGTAGTATGAAAATACTCTGTAGGAACCATCGTCTTACAATAGATATTGTCACCAAGATAGGTTAACTTAGCAAACTCAGACGAATTGTCGCCATTGCCAGCATCTGGCTCAGATGGCTGCCATGCCCATAGATAGAGGTCAACACCCTCTGGGAAACCAACATCCGTAACATCATAATAAAATGTCACTTCCTGATCGGGAGTAAAGACTGCAGGCACAGTCCAACACACTGGCGTTCCGACTTTGGTACTTGCTTTAAGTTTAAGGCAAAGGTCATCGCCATTAATAACATCATCAGATATATTGCTGTTTTCTTCATAATAGGGCCTCCTTACTCATTATTAGACGTTGCAGGCGCATCGGGTGTAGCATCAACCTTCTTCGCCAGATTATAAGTGTAGGAAACAAACGGTTTACCGTTCTGGGCACGAGTAAACTTGAACTCCAGCTCTTGCTTGGAGCCTGGAACACCTGTCACTGTAAGCCAGGTATTGTCACCCAGGATAATCTTGGCAGCAGAGCCATCGGTGTTGACAAAAGCATTACCCATCTTCCAATTACCAGATACAGGAATCAAAGCTGGCGCTTTGCCCTCTATGACATAACTGGTGGGATTGTTGTCATCATCTACTTTGAACTGAATGCCAAAGGTGTCGAAGTCGAACAAGTTAGTTAGCGCCATCTTTTTGTTTTCCACCTCATCGATCTGAGTAACAGAGTTGACAACCCATTGCCCAGATATCTTCTCGTATTGTGTAAATGGTGGTACATAACTACCATCATCAACACTGCTACAAGAAGACAGGAATCCACTACCCGCCACCATCAAGGCTGGCGCAAATAGTTTGATGAATAGATTTCTTTTCATTGTTATAGTTATTTGGGTTTATAAATGTAAAATTGAATTTTGTTGGTTTATTTAGCATACTATATTCTACCGACACTGCAAAATTATTACAATATCAGCATATCTCCAAACTAACTAAATATTGTATAATAAAAAAAGTGCTTTTCTGCGTAAGTATCTAATAATATGAAATTTACAGAAAAGCACTTTCTCTATTTGTATAATGAAAATATGGTGACATATCAACCCAAAAAGAAACCTTAAGACAACCTTTTAAGTTTAAATGGCCATAATATGCTGTTCAAACTCATCGTTGTTGACTAACGACTTATTTTTCACACGAGTCTTATAGGTATTGATGGTATTGACCGAGTAATTGAGAAAAAGGGCGATGCGTTCAGAGTCGGTAATACCTAAACGAATAAGGGCAAAGATGCGCATCTCATTACTGAGTGCCATGGTGTCTGAAGGGGTCTTTCGGTCTTTTTCATTAAAAAGTTCATTGTATTTTTCGATAAATGAGGGGAAAAGACGAAGGAAAGTCTCATCGAAGTCGGCATACATATCCTTACGTTCTTCCATCAGAGAACGCTCCGACAAGGTTCGGCGCAGGTCATCGTATTGACGGGCAGTCAACTTACGGTCTACCAGACGGTACAATTTCTCTATCTTTTCAAAATAGCCAGCACTCTGATAAAACGATTTCCCTATGTACTCTGTCTTAATCTTGTTGGCCTCGGACAATTGGGCATTAGCCTGTTCCAACTTCTGGTTTCGCTCCTGGATTATGCGGGTGGCCAGTTTCAGTTTTCGCATTTGTTTTTTAATGAACAAAGAACTTACCACAGAAACACCCAACAGGACAAAAGCCATAACAATACAAAGTATCATCACATTGCGCTGCGCCCACATGTCCTTATACCTGCTTTGTTCGATGACAGGCAACACACCACCTATCTCAATCTTACGCTGACGGGCATTATAAAAGTTAGCATCATCAAGTGCTTTCTGCACATAATTGATAGCATGTTCCACATCACCCTGTGCAAACAGCAAGGCACCCACCTGTCGAAGGGCTGTTGTTTCCTTAGTCGACGACTTGATATCGCAGATAGCAGCCTCAGCAAGATAACGAAGCGCTTTCACCGTATCTCCTCTCAACTTGTACAAATAGCCTAAGCACGAAGTACTGATGGCCCGTTCGTGCATAGAAATATGCTTATCACTAAGAACTTTCTGAAAATATGATTCACTCTCCCTACACTTGCGCTCCTTCATCAGTTGCATACCAATAATATAATTCCACTGTGTGGATTTTGGGCGCATATAGTGGCGCAAGGTGTCGACCAAGATTCTCGACTGCCGTATGTACTGTGACATATAAGGTTCGGCACGACTATAATCTGAAATATCGGCTAATAAACGCCACTTCACAAAATAATACTTATATAAATAAGGCGAAGAGGCATTACTGATGTCCACTTGTCCCACCTCATCGAAAGCTTCCTTATACAGACCAGCAGAAAGAAGACAAAACACCTTGGCGCAGGCAGCCTCAACCATAAAGTCTGCATTGCCAATATGACGCGCCAACGACATTGCCTTATCTGCATACACCGACGCAGAGTCGTACTTATACGATTCATAAGCCTCGTAAAGTTCAATACAAGCCTTATAGCGGTCATTCTCCGAGCGAGCAGAAGAAGCAATATCATGAAGATGCTTTATTTGCGATTTTTTTTGGGCATCAAATTTACTCGCAGAACTGAGAGCATCATCAAGACGTTGTAACACCTCTGAAGCTTCGGCATGACAACTTAAGTCAAAAACCAAAAGGAAGGTTAATAGGGTTAAATATCTTATCATAACTGTTATTTCTGTCAATAAATATTGGGCAAAGATAGTAGTTTTATTTCTATTTACCAAGTTTTTATTCTATAATTCTTTGCTCATTTCATCAAAAAATTGTACTTTTGCCAGCAAACAACTAAAAAGATATAGAACTATGGACGAAGCAATTAAGCAAATAGGAGAAAGACTGAAAGGTCTGCGCGAAGTTCTCAACATCCCTGCAGAGGAAGTGGCAGAGCTTTGCGAAATCAGTCTTGAACATTATCTGAAGATCGAATCGGGAGAGGCCGACCCATCTGTATATCGCCTCTCCAAGATCTCAAAACGCTATGGCATTGACCTCGATGTACTGCTCTTTGGCGAGGAGCCTCGCATGAAGGCTACTACGTCACACGCAAGGGGCAAGGTCCGGAAATAGAACGCAACAACCAGTATAAATACGAAAGCCTAGCTGTAGGTTTCAAAGACAGAAGGGTGAATCCCTTCATGGTACAGGTTGACCCTCTGCCAGGAGATGACAAGCCTCACAAGAACGGACACGACGGTCAGGAATACGACTATGTCATGGAAGGCCAGCTCGAAGTAACGATAGAGGATAAAGTGATGGTACTTAATCCTGGCGACAGTATTTATTTCGACAGTAAGAAACAACACTGCTTCCGCTCGCTGAACGGAGAACCAGCCAAGTTTCTTTGTATAATCATATAGGAGTTAAAGGTGTTAAGGAATTGAAGAAGTTAAGACAAATGATATAATCACACACAACATGATAGAGAGATTTCTAAAACAAACTCATTTCACTTCAGAACAAGACTTCAAGGAGCATCTAGAGTTTATCATCCCCGAAGACTTCAACTTTGCCTACGACGTAATGGACGAATGGGCAAAGATAAAACCCGACCATGTTGCACTGCTTTGGACAAGTGAACGTGGCGAGGAGATACGTTTTACCTATCAAGACCTGAAGGAGCAGAGCGACAAAGCTGCAGCATACTTCCAGAGTCTCGGCATAGGCCACGACGACAAAGTGATGCTCATACTGAAGCGCCATTACCAGTGGTGGCTTGCCATGCTCGGTCTCCACAAGTTGGGCGCCGTAGCCATCCCTGCCACACATATGCTTACCAAGCACGACATCATCTACCGTAACAATGCAGCAAGCGTGAAAGCCATCATCTGCTGTGGAGACGACTATGTGGTAGAACAAATCAGCGAGGCCATGCCAGAGAGTCCTACTGTCAAGACATTGATCAGCATCGGTCCAGACATTCCTGAGGGTTTCCACGACTGGATGAAGGAATGGAACGAATGTGCTCCTTTCGTTCGTCCTGAGCATGTAAATTCCAACGAGGACACTCTCTTGATGTACTTCACATCGGGCACCACAGGCGAGCCAAAGATGGTGGCACACGATCACCTCTATGCGCTCGGCCATTTGACCACGGGTGTATATTGGCACAACCTGCACGAAAATTCCATCCATCTTACCGTAGCCGATACCGGTTGGGGCAAGGCAGTTTGGGGCAAACTCTACGGACAATGGTTTGCCGGAGCCACCGTCTTCGTCTTCGACCATGAGAAGTTTACCGCCGACAAGATTATGCGCCAGATAGAGAAATATCACATCACCTCCTTCTGTGCACCTCCCACCATCTATCGCTTCATGATTCAGGAGGATTTCTCTAAGTATGACCTCAGCAGTTTGGAATACTGCACTACTGCGGGAGAGGCTATGAACCCATCTGTGGCAGAAACCTTCCAGAAACTGACAGGCGTTCAGATTTATGAGGGCTTCGGACAGACAGAGACCACCATGACTCTTGGCACCTTCCCCTGGATCAAGCCAAAGCCAGGAAGCATGGGTAAGCCTAACCCACAATACGAGGTTCACATCCTTCGCCCAGACATGAGCGAATGCGAGGATGGCGAAAAAGGCGAAATTTGCATCCGCATAGGTGACCAAAAACCTATCGGCCTTTTCAAATACTATTACCGTGACGAGAAACAGACAAAATCTGTATGGCATGACGGCTACTATCATACAGGCGACATGGCTTGGCGCGATGAGGAAGGCTACTTCTGGTTTGAGGGAAGAATTGACGATGTAATCAAGAGCTCAGGCTATCGCATTGGTCCCTTCGAGGTAGAGAATGCCCTGATGACTCATCCTGCCGTAGTAGAGTGTGCCATTACCGGTGTACCAGACCCTATAAGAGGTATGGTGGTAAAGGCTACTGTTTGTGCTCAAAGATGAGTACAAGAGTTTGGCAGGTCCCGACCTGATCAAGAAGTTGCAGGATCACGTAAAGCACGAGACTGCTCCTTATAAATATCCTCGCATCATCGAATTCGTAGATGAATTGCCAAAGACCATCTCTGGCAAGATTCGAAGAGTCGAAATAAGAGAGAAGGACAATAAAAAATAATATCTATCCGAGGGGTTTAGAATTGATGGTCACAAATTCTCCTCCCAATCATATCAATACAAAATGGATAAAAGAATTGTAGTAAAAGTGGGCAGCAACGTGCTGACCCGTGAAGATGGCAAACTCGACGTAACAAGAATGTCGGCTATTGTCGACCAAATCGTATGGCTCAAGCAACAGGGCTATGAGGTCATCCTGGTTTCATCAGGAGCTGTGGCTGCAGGAAGAGCCGAACATCACGTAGAGCACCATCTTGACAGCGTAGAGCAACGCCAGTTGTTCTCAGCCATCGGTCAGGTAAAGCTTATCGGCTTATACTACGACCTCTTTCGTGAATACAAGATCAAGATTGGTCAGGTGCTTACCATGAAGGAGAACTTCGGTGCCGAGGAACAGTACAAGAATCAGGAAGCCTGTATGGAAGTCATGCTGGAGAACGGTGTTCTCCCCATCGTGAACGAGAACGATACGGTATGTATCACCGAGCTGATGTTTACTGATAATGATGAATTGTCGGGACTGATTGCCCAAATGATGAAAGCGGACACGCTCATCCTCCTTACCAATGTGGACGGAATCTACAACGGCGATCCCTGCGAGCTCATACACGCATCATCCCATCGGTATATTATGATCGCGACATCAGCGAATACATACAGCCCAGCAAGAGCAGTCATGGCCGTGGCGGTATGGCATCTAAGGCAAAGACCGCCCAGGAAGTTGCCAATGCCGGCATCAAGGTCATCGTCGCCAATGGCAATACGCCAAACATCCTCATCAACCTGAAGGAGCATCCGATGGAGACCCTTCATACCGAGTTTGTGGCAAGACCAAAGGAGAATTAACAATCAATAATTATAGAAATTCTACTATAGATTTTCTACAATCACATGGCAAAGGGCAGAAAATAGAGTACATCTTTCAACTTTCTGCCCTTTTTCTTTTTAATATTCAAGAAATAGTCGTACCTTTGTCATTACAAAAAAGTTGTAACATAAAACATGTAATGGCGTATGATACTAAGTAACAAGAAATTAGCGAATCCTTTCGTCCATCAAGGTTATGAAAGCCCTGAGTATTTTTGCGATAGAGAGGTAGAAACAAAGACTTTACTTTCCCACTTGAAGAACGGAAGAAATATTACCCTCATCTCTCCTCGAAGGATTGGCAAGACAGGACTTATTAAGAACACCTTCTACCATCTCAAGGAAGAAGAGAATGATGCCATATGCCTATACCTTGACATTTTCGCCACCAAGAACTTGAATGATTTTGTAGAGCAACTTGGCGTTATGGTCATCAACGACATTGTGCGCAAGAACGCCTCATTCTTCGAGAAGACCATTGCTTTCTTCAGTGCCTTACGCCCAGTGCTTAGCATGGATCCATTGACAGGCGAACCGAGTGTCTCCATCACGGTGGAACCAACACAAGAAGATATTACCATTCGTAGCATCTTCAATTATCTCAACGAGAGTGGCAAAGAGGTATATATCGCCATCGATGAATTTCAGCAGATAGCTGAATATCCAGAGAAGGGAACGGAGGCTTTGCTTCGCTCCTACATTCAGTTCGCCCAACATGTCCACTTTATCTTTTCTGGCAGCAAACAACATTTGATGGCAGAAATATTCGCTCGCCAAAACATCCATTCTACCAAAGCACAGAGATGATGGGCTTAAAGCCACTGAAATGCGACATTTACTATAACTTCTGCCAAAGCTTCTTTAAGCAGAAAGGTGGTGACTTATCAAAAGAGATTTTCGAGCATATCTATCAGCAGTTCGATGGGCATACTTGGTATATCCAATGCATTATGAACCGCCTTTACGAATCAGAAAGCCAAGTCGAAAACATGTCGCAAGTCAATGCCGCTCTCCTTTCCATCCTTGAGGGAAGAGAACCGCAGTTTGAGAGCATGACGCAGTTCTTTACAGAAAATCAGTTTGCTCTTCTCAAAGCCATTGCCAAGGACGGCATCGTTGCACAACCGACAGCAGGCAAGTTCATCAAAGGACATAAATTGAGCGGAGCCAGCAGCGTAAAGGCTGCTCTTAAGATTTTAGAAGACAAGGAATTGGTATATAGAACCAATGACGGCTACCTCATCTACGACAGATTCATGGATCTGTGGTTAAAGAGAATATAAACAAGAAAATAATAACATAAAGACCTCTTTAGATTTTTTTCGACCATATAGGCACTATTTTCGACCATTTACTATCCTCACAAGGCACTTTGTCACCTACCAGGCAAAATACCATCTTGCATGAAATGAGTTTTTTATCTACCTTTTCTGGATGGACAGACATCAAGCTGGACAACATCTTCTGGAACGACGGACGTTCTGACGCATGGGGCACCATCACCACAACATACGGAACAGGCAAGTTCCAGGCCACCCTGACATGGGTCAATCCTTCCGAAGCAGAACATACAGACTACGACCTGCACCTTTATGGTCCGGATAACTTACATGTTTTCTTCACCAACAAGAAACAAGGCTGTTTCGAACTCGACCGTGATTGGATATCCAACCCCGGCAATGCTGTAGAGAACATCTATAGCATGAGAGACAATTTCACCCCAGGACGTTACCAGGTCAAAGTTCATCACTACAATGGTGTTGTGGGCAGATGATACAACTGCCGTGTGATCATCAATGGAGTCGTCGTTAAATCAGTATCTGGCGCCATCGGAACCAACAAGCAATTCGATGACATCTACTCTTTCAACGTAGAATAACAAACTCTATACCCATAAAGAGGGTGTGCCATGTATTTATGACACACCCTCTTTTGCATCTGAGAATCTTACTTCCCTTTCTGTATAATTGCACTATTGTGCCCTTTGCTGGGCACAATAGTGTCACAAGTAGGCATTTCTGCCGGTATCACAATTTTTGTTTAATTATGAATAGTTGATACGTTATTCCAATACCAATACGTGGCTGGTTCCATCGGTCTGGCTGAATACATTCAAGCGACCTTCATCAGATAGTCACCACTGTACTGTTTGCCATTGCACTCCAAATCTGAATCCTTGCCAGGCATCAGGTTGGTCTCCTTGACAGTATATACTTTATCAGCATCCAAACCCTGCATCTTCACGTTCATCACAGGCTCCTTGTAGCGTGGATGCAAGTCGTAGGCGAAGAGGACGGCACGCTGTTTGTCCTTGCTTACATAGTTGATGGCACAGTGGTTGCCCTCGTATGGAGATACCAAACGGTACTGGTCGCCTTCGAGAATCATCGGTTTCATGCTGTCATAGTTCTTGACGGCGTTCTGAACGAACTTATAGTCATCCTTTGAGAGTGACTTGAGGTCGATGTCGAAGCCCAACTTGCAAGAGCTGCAAACATCAGTGCGGAACTTCACACTGGTGTTCTTGTTCCAGTTGGTTACATGAGAGCCCATGGTCTTGGCAGGGAAGAACTTAGACAAGCTCCACTGGATGTAGATGCGCTCGTATGGGTCTGTATCGTCCGAGCACCAGAACTCGGTGAAGTATTTCAACATCTCGTAGTCCATTCTGCCGCCACCGCCAGAGCAGAGCATCATAGGCAACTTAGGATACTTGTTGTGGATGCGAGTGAGAACCTTGAAGATGCCACGGATATGGTCGATGTAGAAATTACCCTGGTTCTCCTTGTGATATGGAGAGTAGATGTTGGTAATCACACTGTTGCAATCCCACTTGAAGTATGCCACGTCTGGGTTCTCTGTCATGATGCGATCCACGATGCCGAACACATAATCCTGTACCTTAGGGTTGCTGATGTCAAGCACCAACTGGTTGCGATAGTAATAAGTGTCACGCTTAGGCTGCATGATGACCCAGTCTGGATGCTTCTCGAAAAGTTCGCTCTTTGGGTTCACCATCTCAGGCTCAATCCAAATTCCGAATTTCACACCAGCCTTCTTGGCGTCTCTTACCAATCCAGGTATTCCCTCTGGCAGTTTGCTCTTGGTAGCCTCCCAGTCGCCGAGGCCTGCATGGTCGTCCTTGCGAGGATACTTGTTGGCAAACCAACCGTCGTCGAGCAAGAACATATCTACGCCCAGGTCCTTGGCATCCTTCATCAACTCAGCAAGACTCTGTTGGTTGAAGTCGAAGCCAGTGTTCTCCCAGTTGTTCAGAAGGGTAAGGCGGTCTTCCATACCCATGTTCACCTGATACTGGCGAGCCAGTTGTGCAGATTTCGTGAAGCCTCGCCCATACCATTGTCGCTCATGGCAAAGATGAACTCTGGGGTAGTAAATGTCTCTCCAGCCTTCAACTTATAGTCGGAAGCATATGGGTTGATGGCTGGGATGACACGGAGTGCGCCCACGTTGTCCACCTCGAAAGTGAAGCGGAAGTTGCCAGGCCATCCGATGGTACCAAGCATCACCTTGCCTTCGTTTTCTTTGGCAGGCTCATCAAATCCCAGTTCAAAGAATGGCTCCTCCTGCATGGCTGCACGGGTACCCAACTTGGTATCAACTATCTTTTTTCCAGCAGTCAACTGGCAAGTCTCAGGCTGTCCTTCCTTAGCCCAGTCGCTGTGATAGTTGGTAACGAAGTATTTGTTTGCCTTGAAGTAGAGCATGGTAGAGCTGTATCTCCAGAGGGTGACAGGGGCTTTCTCTTTGTGAGAGATTTCGCTCCAAGCCTTGATGACGTTCTCCTTAGGATAAGCTGCGTAGTGGAGCTTCACGGTCAGCGGATATACTTTGTCCTGAAGGGTGATGATGGTTTCTGTACCCCCATTGATAGCTTTCTCCTCGGATGACTTATAATATAAATAGGTGGTCATGTTGCCATCGGCATGAGTCACAGCCACTGCCGGCTCGAAGAAATCTTCAGCACCAGAAGTTGCATAAACCTCATGACCTCGTTGACAGACGGCACCATCAGAGGCTGCATATACGTCCCATTTCAGGTTCTGATAGTCTGCGGGATTCTTCAACTTGTCGCCTAAATACACTTGGTAGAGACGACCTTTAGGAGAAACTTGCATCACGAGATCGGTCTTGTCAGTCGATACTCTGATGGTCTTTTGAGCGAATGCCATCACTGAAGTCATGCACATCGCTGCAATAAGCATAAATGCCTTTTTCATTGTTCTTTGGTTTTTATTTGATTGTTGTTATTTTTGCTGTCATGATAACGTCTTGCAGTCTTTCTTTTTTGCAATTTTCATCGTATATTATGAAAGCTTAGAACTTGATTCCTGCAGAGAATTCGATGGTGAATGGGCGAAGATAGCTGCCACTCATATACTTGCCTGCATATTTGCCGGCTTCTTCCTTGGTAATCAACTCCGAACCGTTGATGGTACCTTTTGCGCCCTTCTCGTTGAGGATGTTGATGACACTCACACCGAGGCTCAGTTTCTTATTCACGTTCCAGTTGATACCACCGAAAGTCTCCCAGTGACCATTGAAATAGAGGGCCTCCTGGAGGTTGGCGTAGGTCTTGCCGAAGTAACGGAAGCTCAACCAAGCATTCAAGTTCTTGGTGATGTCATACTTAGGGTCCAGCTCAATGAGTACCTGTGGAATCTCCTTCACGATCATGTTGTTCGCATTTACACCCATAGTCTGGCCGTCGTTGAACGTCACGCTTGCGTTGTAGTTCTTATACACAGGCTTCTGATAGGTGAAGAGGGCATGCATGTGGAAGTTCTTGAATGGATTGATCTCGGCAGAGGTGGTCCAGCCCAAGGTCTGTATGTTGTAGATGAGCAACACGGTCTTGCCTTCTGATGTGCCAGGCTTGGTGAGGTTCTGCTGGTCAATATTGTTCGACTTCGAGATGTAAGTAATCATGGAAGACAGGTCTATCCAATCGTTCTTGTAGAAGATTCCACCACGGATCAAAGGGATTGTAACTCGCTTATACTGCTCCTCGGTAGGACCTGTTCCTGCATACTCGCTGATGCGTGGGAAGCGGGTGGCGATGGTTGCGTCGGCTGTCAGACCAAACTGGTTGGTGAGGTTGTATGTCAACTGCAGGGTAGCCGCATAGTTCAACTTATTCTTGGTCACCTTGGCTGGTTCGATGCTATGCGCTGTGGTTACGATAGAACCATCCTCCGCTGTAGAATAGGTGTTGAAATTGCCGATATGGAATCCTTTGAAACGTGAGGCTGAAATTTGGTCTGCGACATGCGATAGTACTCCAGACGTCCGCCATAGAAGATTTTGAACTTAGGGGTTACCTTCCATTCGTCAGTAAAATAAACAGCCAACTTGTTCTCTGAGCCCTTGGTGTATTCTGGACTCAGCTCGTTATATCCGAAGGTTTCGGAGCGACGTGCGGTCAGTGTCGGGTCAAGAGGGTTTACATACATTTGGCTCAATGTGCGAGGATAAGGCTCCACGGTACCAGCCCACTGGAAAGATGAGGAATAGTAGTCGAGATGATAATACCACTCGTTCAGACCTATCATCAACTTGTGGTTGTTCAGCTGCTTGCTGATTTCTGTCGTCATGAGAGCATTGCTCACCTTTCCTATGTGCAACCAAGTGCGTCGTCCCTCGATGAGTCCGCTATAAGCTGATCCATCTGAGAGTTGATAGCCATCAGCCTCGCTCACCTCCGAGATAGAGCTGCCACCGTAATCCACGTAGTTGGCGCGAGGAGCATTCATGTATTTAGCGTTAAATTTCCACAACCATCCGTTGTCAAATTGGTACTGGCTGATGAGGCAATCTCGTTGGCGTGGTTCTCACTTCCGTCGCTCATGTTCCAGGTCTCCATCTTGCCAGTCTTGGTGTTCAAGTATTGGAAAGAACCTTGTCGCTGAACATAGGAGTTCATGCCAGGGTCGAAGCCGGCGATTTTCTTGATGCTGCCGTCACCTGCGTAGATGAAAGGTGCCGCATTGGCAAAGTTGCCTGGGTTCTTGCTGTTTGAGTACTTATATAATAATGAGATGCGTCCCTTGCCTTCGTTCAGGATTCGGGTCAGACCGAAATGATAAATCTGGGTGCGGTCTGCATAATCGGTAAAGCGGAGCTTGAAACTTCCCGGGTCGAAGTTCTGATACATGCTGGCGGTATAGAGCCAGTTGGTACCGATGCCACCAGAGAGGTTGAGATCAAAGTTCTGCATACCGAAGTGGTTCGCCTTGTAATTGAGTTTGCCCTTGAACTCTTTCTGACCTAATTCGCTGAAAGAAGATACAGCATAAGCAATGTTACCAGTGGCAATAGCCGACTCGGAAGCGTCATCAGGTCGGTACCCTTCAGAGAGGCATCGCCGCGCCAGTGGGCTGAGAGCTTGTGAACTGAGGATGAATAGACGGCAGGAAGACCGTTCTCATATACGGTTACGTCTTCACTTGGCAATCCAATTTGGATTTCACGAGGCTTGTTGGCGTCGGCAGCGTTAAGCATCACGTTACGCTCTTCCTTCTTATTCTTCTCTACGGATTCCTCTTCGAGATTGAGAGACTTCTTTTCTTTTGTACTTGACTTCTCTTCAACATTGTTAGAAGGAAGTGCATACATGTAGCTTGTCGCTGACATTGCAGCCAAAGCCATGGAGAATGTACGGATTTTTAGGTTCATAACTTGTTCTTTTGTTAGTTACATTATTTTATTTTTGTTTATTCCAAAATATTTAGGTCTGAATCGAATGTTGTTCGATTTCGATTGCAAAGATAGATTGATTTTAGACACCTTGGTGCTGTGTGTAGGGTTTGAGTAGATGCGTGGGGACTTTTATAAGACTTAACTGTCTAATAATCAGAATATATATAAAATTAATACTTTTTATGAGAGTAGATATTGAAAAGAAGAATAAAAGTCGTATTTTTGCAGCCGTAAAGGGTTATTCTCTTTCATGACTAAGTAAAAACTGGTAAGAACAATAATAAATAAAGGACAATGAAGAAGATAGTATGGCTCTTGATGATGATGGTGATGCCGATGGTGGCAAATGCGGCATTTTCCCGAAATGCGGATTTGGAGGACGAGGATGAATTGCTTCATCGTCTGGACCAATATATAGCTCGTCGGGACGAGTTCTCTTCCAAGAAAGAGAAGAAACTCATAAGAATGAAGAAAAAACTGAATCTTACTTCCAGCAAACGAGAGCGTCTGAGTCTTTACAATCAAATCTATCGTGAGTATTATACTTATCGATATGACTCTGCCATGGTCTATGCCAAAAGGGGCCTGCAATTGGCAGAACTGTTGCATGATGACTATTACATCAACCTCAACAAGATCAATCGGGCTGCGGTGTTATCCACAGGAGGCTTCTACAGTCAGGCTGAAGACCTGTTGCTTTCTGTAAAGCCAGAAGACATTTCGCCCAAGCTGATGCAATACTATTATTACACCTTGACATGGGTGTATAACTATTGGGGAGCTTTCTGCGAAAGGTCTGAATTCAAGGAGGAAATGCAAGATAAAAAAAGACTCTATCTTGCCAAGACCCTTGAATATATGGGCAACAAACAATCTGCGCTCTATTATTATCTGAGTGGTGAGTTGGAGTATTTGCTACATCGCACAGACAAGAAAGTGCTGGGCTGGTATCAGAAAGCACTTGCCGTCAGTCCTGTTGACAGCAGGGTGCATGCTTCTGCTGCATATTGTATAGCTCGTTATTATCAAGACAATGAGCAAATGGACATCTATGAGAAATATTTGGTACAGGCGGCCATCTCCGACCAGGTTTGTCCCTTGAAAGAAAATTTGGCACTTCAGGAACTTTCCACCTATCTATATAATAAGGATGCGAAGTATGCGAAGCGTGTGTCAAAGTATATCTATTGTTCGATGGAAGATGCTCAGTTTTATAACAATCGTCTTCGAATGGTTGAGATCTCTCGCATTCTTCCGCTTATCACGGAAACGAATCATCAGCGAGAAATACGTCAGAATCGCATCATCACGATATCGCTGGTTGTGGTAAGTATCGTGTCTCTTGGCTTCTTGGCGATGATGTTCTTTGTCTTCAGGATAAATAAGCGTTTGGCAAAGAGTCGCAGGGAGGTGAGGAGTCAGAATATGCTCTTGGAGGAATTGAACCAGAAATTGCTCAATACCAATAAGCGCAGGGAGACTTATATGCGATTGTTTATGGACATCAGTGCTGTCTATATCAAGAAACTCGACGATTATCGCAAGTTGGTGAGCCGCAAGATCAAGGCAAAGCAGACTGCCGATCTCCTTACCGCCATCAACAGCTATAAGCTGGCAGAAGAGGAAGCTTCAAGTTTCTATATCCGATTCGACAAGGCTTTTATGGACTTATACCCTAATTTCGTGGATGAATTCAACCAACTGCTGTTGCCAGAAAAGCAGATTGTTCTCCCTGCGCCTAACAGTCTCACCAAGGAACTGCGTATCTATGCTCTGATGCGATTAGGAATTACGGATGGTCAGGAACTGGCCACCCTTCTGTTCTATTCTACACAAACCATCTATAATTACAAGACATCCATCAGAAAGCGAGCAAAAGACCTCACCACTTTTGATGCAGCTATCAACCAACTATGCAATGTGATAGGCTAATCAGAGAAGGAATAGTGCCTAAATAGATGGTCAATATTCCCTTCCTGTAAAATTCTCCATAAAGCAACAAATATAATAGTCCCTCTTTTGTATCATTTATTGCATAACTATCCATTTATCAGCATAATCATTACTTTTTCCCACATAAAGCTTGTAATTATCAATAATTATGCTTACTTTTGCAACAAAGTAACAGCTTAGTGACTGTAAAAATACAAGTCACTTATCATAAACAAGAAAGGAAATAGCCAATGGAACTGAAAGAGACCTTCCAACAAGTAAAGGCGGCAAGCAAGACATTAGGTCTGCTTACCGATGACCAACGTAATGAAATCCTGCAGGCGGTGCTGATGCCATCATCGCCGAAACTCCTGCGCTCCTTGCAGCAAATGCAGAAGACTTGGCGAAGATGGACAAGGCGAACCCACTCTATGACCGATTGCAACTCACAGAGCAACGACTCCAGGATATTGCTTCGGATATGAGACACGTCAGTACGTTGCCCTCACCGCTTGGAAGAGTTCTCAAGGACAAGACACTCGATAACGGATTGCATCTGCAGCGGGTAGCCGTCCCTTTCGGGGTCATCGGAATGATTTACGAAGCACGCCCCAACGTAACCTATGATGTTTTCTCTCTCTGCTTCAAAAGCGGAAATGCATGTGTGCTGAAAGGAGGAAAGGATGCAGACGCCTCCAACACAGCCGGCGTGGAACTTATCCACAGAGTGTTGAAAACTTTTGGCATCAATCCCAATGTAGTGACCCTTCTGCCTGCCACCCATGAGGCAACAGGCGAGATGCTGAATGCCGTAGGCTATATCGACCTCTGCATTCCTCGTGGTGGAAAGAAGCTCATACAGTTTGTACGCGACACTGCCAAGGTGCCGGTCATAGAAACCGGAGCCGGTGTGGTACATTGTTATTTCGACAAGGACGGAGACATAGAGATGGGCAAGCGCATCATCACCAATGCCAAGTGCCGAAGGGTAAGTGTATGCAATGCCCTCGATTGTCTGCTCATTCACGAAAGCCGTTTGAACGACCTTCGAACGCTGTGCGAAGAACTTGCCAAACATGAGACAAAGATTCATGCCGACACCAAGGCCTACGAAGCCCTGAAAGGCAACTATCCCGACACCTTATTATATAAGGCCGAGGAGAGCGAGCAGAAGATGAAGGAAGAGAATCCTCAGATCAGGAGCATCTGGAACACCGAATGGCTCAGTATGCAGATGAGTATCAAGACGGTGGCGACAGAAGACGAGGCGCTCGACCACATCGCCACATACGGAAGCGGACACAGCGAGAGCATCGTATCTGGCAACGAGGAAGCACAAAAGAAATTTCAAGCCATGGTGGATGCAGCCTGCGTATACGTGAATGCCCCAACAAGTTTTACTGATGGAGCACAGTTTGGACTCGGTGCCGAGATAGGCATCAGTACCAGAAACTGGGTGCACGCGGACCTATGGCTCTCGAAGAAATTACCACCTACAAGTGGTTGATTACAGGAAACGGCCAGACAAGGAAGTGAAGAACGAAGAACGAAGAGTAAAGAAACAACGTTCGGCGGCCAAAGGGAAAGCCAATTCTATAGCAATATAATATATAAGAAATAACAAATAAAAAACAAATAACAATGAAAACATTCTTTCATGTTGAAGACCTTGGCGATTTGAAAGCAGCGCTCGCCGAGGCACAGGAAGTAAAGGCAAACCGTTTCGGTTATCAAGAATTAGGCAAGAACAAAACCTTGCTGATGATATTTTTCAACAACAGTCTTCGTACCCGCCTGAGTACACAGAAGGCAGCCATGAACTTGGGCATGAACGTCATCGTACTCGACGTGAATGCAGGAGCATGGAAACTCGAGACGGAACGTGGCGTCATCATGGACGGCGACAAGAGCGAGCACCTTTTAGAGGCTATCCCTGTAATGGGAAGTTTCTGCGACCTGATTGGTATTCGCAGTTTTGCCGGACTGAAAGACCGCGACTACGATTATGCCGAGACCATTGTCAATCAGTTTGTGAAGTACAGCGGACGTCCCGTCTTCGCCATGGAGACAGCAACCGTCCATCCTCTTCAGGCATTTGCCGACCTCATCACCATCGAGGAGCACAAGAAGGTGGCACGTCCTAAGGTGGTTCTTACCTGGGCTCCTCATTGCCGTGCTTTACCTCAGGCTGTGCCCAACTCATTCGCACAGTGGATGAATGCAGCCGACGTCGACTTCGTAGTTACTCATCCAGAAGGTTATGAGCTCGACCCTAAGTTTGTGGGCAATGCCAAGGTGGAATACGACCAGAAGAAGGCATTGGAAGGCGCTGACTTCGTGTATGCCAAGAACTGGAGCTGTCCAGGCGTGAAGGATCCAGCACAATATGGTGAGATATTGAGCAAGGACATGAGCTGGACCATCGACGAGGAGCACATGAGCTGGACCAACAACGGATGCTTCATGCACTGTCTGCCAGTACGCCGAGGACTGATTGTCACCGATGATGTCATCGAAAGCAAGAACAGCCTGGTAATACCAGAGGCTGCCAACCGTGAAATTTCTGCCGAGGTAGTCATCAAACGTATGCTGGAATCACTATAAACGCCCTCGGAAGTAGGTATTATGACATAAAAGCAAGATTTTTTACACTATATTCCTTGACTTTTTGGATTAAGCATTTGTGGCACAAAATCCTTTCATCCTAAAAACAAAAGTACTTGCGATGAGTAACGCAAGTACTTAAAATGGAAAACGCAAGTACTTTCAACAGGCAATGAAAGTACTTGCGTTTTTCCATATCGTATCACGACTAACGTCTATGCGTTCAGTCTTTACTTAAAAGAATAATTGCGCACAGGGTTGGCGTACATGGTGAGCATACGCTCACGGAGGAAAGCCTCATCCTTGTTGGGCAAATCAATCTTCTGCAACTGACCAGCAATATACTGCTCGAAGATTGCCTTCTCTGCCTCGGTATACTTGTCGGCATGAGCGGAAGTTTCCTCTAAGAGATCGAGTGCACATAGTTGCCCGGATAGAGCATGTAGTTGGCATGAATCTGCTTGTCGATATACGTAGCCACCTTATTATATATATCCTGCTTGGGAGTCTCAGGATCCATCTGCGCAAGATAGCCGTCGAGACATGGAGCAGCATGATAGTGCACATGACCTTTAAAGCCAAAGATACCAGTCTGCATGCTCACCAGGTCGTCGGTAGGTCCTTTCTTCCATTCGGCATTGTCGCGTTTCTGCTGAAATTCCTTAGCCTTGAGATAGTCGCAAGGATCGTACTCATACTGATAGACAGCGGAACGAGATGCAACTGCATGAGCCGTTCGATGATGCTGCCTTCACCTCCCATCGACATCATCTGAAGGATTGACTTCTGTGTGCGGTCGTTGCTGTCTTTGGCGCGTCCCTCACGCTGAGCTATCCAGATATTCTCGTTCTTCTCCTTGACGGCAAAGTGCATATAGTCGGAAAGTCGTTTGCTCGACATGAGCATCTGACGCATGGAGAGTGCACGCTCTACGATGAAAGCCTTATTCACACGAACCAAGTCCTTGACCCAAGGCAACGACAAGAGGTTGTCGCCAATAGCTATCTCGCAAGTTGTGGTAAACTTGTTGTCCACCAGCAGCACGTCAAGGATGGCAGAGTCGAGCACAATATCTCGATGGTTGCTGATAAAGGTATAGCGCTTGGAAGAGTCTATGGCCGTACAGTCCATCTCGTAGCCTTTAGCAACCTTTGCAAGCAGACCTTTTACAAAGTCGTAGGCAAAAGCCAACTGAAACTCCAAATTGGTTTTGCACGCCTTGAGTTTCTTGGCAATCATCTCGAAAGGCACCTGCGGATAGAGATAGGCAAGCACCTGCTTAAACTGTTCGTTGGCCAACAGGCGGTCGAACACCTCGGGCAAGTCTTCAGGCTCCCAAGGTCGAATGGCATCAAATTCTTGAGGGATCTTCATAACTTTATGATTTTATTGCAGTTAAGAAGTTAAAGAGTTATAGGAGTTAAGACAAATGTTCTAAAACGATATCTTTACATACCATTAAATTCTTCCGTTGTCTTAACTCCTTAACTTCTTTAACTCCTTAACTCCTCATTAATTATTAAAATTGATTCTCCACGATGTCGCTCAGTACATCCTTGATGTCGAGTCCGGCAGCACGTACCTGCTGAGGAATGAAGCTCGTCACGGTCATACCTGGAGTGGTATTGATCTCCAACATATTGACCACATCCTTGCCGTCCTTGTCCTTGGTGATGATGTAGTCGATGCGGATGATTCCGTTGGCATGCAGAATGTCGTAAATACGCGAAGTGGTCTTTGCCACCTCTTCTGCAGTCTCGGGTGAGAGACGGGCTGGTGTAATTTCCTGCACCTGACCGTTATATTTGGCATCATAGTCGAAGAACTCGTTGGTTGTCACCACCTCTGTGGCCGGAAGCACCACGCACTTATCCTTGGTCTTGTAGATGCCCTGCGAGATTTCCACACCCTGCATATAGGCTTCTACCATAGCCTCTTCTGACTCCATGAACGCCAGACGAAGAGCAGGAGCCAACTGATCGCTATCCTTTACCTTGGACACGCCGAAGCTGCTGCCATCGGCTGCTGGCTTCACAAAGCAAGGCATACCGATGCGCTTGGCTATAGCTCCTCATCGTAAGCCTCGCCACGACGAAGCAAAATACTGTCAGCTACCTTTACACCAAAGCCACGCAGATAGTTGTTGAGTACATACTTGTCGAAGGTCATTGCCTCCACAAGTACGCCACTGGTAGAATAAGGCATGTGAATCAGGTCGAAATAGCCTTGCATCACACCGTTCTCGCCTGGCTGACCATGGATGGTGATATAGGCATAATCGAAGAACTCGCGCTTGCCGTCTTTGACAAACGAGAAATCATTCTTGTCGATCTCGGCTGTTGTGCCATCATCGAAGGCCACATGCCAGTCGATACCCTTGACGTCTACTATATAAATATTGTAACGCTCTTTGTCGAAGAAAGAGTAGAGTCCCTGACCTGAGCGCAATGAAACGTCGTGCTCAGAAGAATCGCCACCACATACGATGGCTATCGTTCTTTTGTTGTTGTCCATTTTGTTATATTGATTATATCGTTATCTTTCTTGAAAAGTATCTTGTGTGGAGCCTGCTATGAAGTTTCTCCACTTCTCTATCAGTTGTCGGAAGTCATCGGGCCACTGACTGGCAAAGTCCATCTGCTTGCCTGTGGAAGGATGGACGAATCCCAATGTCTTGGCATGGAGAGCCTGACGTGGACAGAGTTTAAAACAGTTCTGGATGAATGCCTTATAGCTGCTGCTGCGCTGACCTCTCAGAATCTCGGCACCTCCATAGGTTGCATCCATGAAGAGCGGATGACCGATATGCTTCATGTGGGCACGTATCTGATGGGTACGGCCTGTCTCGAGAATGCATTGCACCAAGGTGGTGTAGCCGAAACGTTCCAGTACCTTATAATGGGTAACGGCTGTCTTGCCTATTCCACTATCCGGATCGAACACCTTCATACGAAGACGGTTCTTGGGGTCACGACCTATATTGCCTTCGATTCGTCCCTCGTCCTCTACGATGTTTCCCCATACCAGGGCATTATAGCTGCGATGGGTGGTCTTGTTGAAGAACTGTTTTCCCAGAGCCGTCTTGGCATCTGGTGTCTTTGCCACTACCAACAGTCCGGAAGTATCCTTGTCAATACGATGAACCAGTCCCACCTCTGGATCGTTAGGGTCGAAATCCTTCACGTCTTTCATGTGCCATGCCACTGCATTGATGAGCGTACCGGTAAAGTTACCTGCACCAGGATGAACTACCATGCCAGCCTCCTTGTTGACCACCATCAGCGCATCGTCCTCGTACACAATATTCAGCGGAATATCCTCTGCCACAATACTGGTGTCGTGCTTGGGACGGTCGAGCATCAGGGTGATGACATCATTGGGGCGCACCTTATAGTTACTCTTCACGGGTTTCCCGTTGACATGAATAAACCCTGCATCGGCAGCATTCTGTATGCGGTTACGGCTCTGATAGGGATTCTTTTCGGAGAGGAACTTGTCTATACGCACAGGCGTCTGACCGGGGTCCACCTCTATCTTCCAATGCTCGTATAGCGTGCCGTCGCCAGCATCCACCACTTCCGGCTCGTCCAGCAATTCAATATCGTCGTTATAATTATCTTCTATCATATTCGTTTACTCCACTACTTCGTTTTGATTGTGACTATGAGAATGAGATGACGCAGAGGCTCGCCCGACTCTGTTCCCGGGACAACCTCGAAATTATCCACAGCCTCGTCTTCGGCCTCACCACTTCCTTCCAGTAGCTCATGGCTGCCACCCATGGGGTCAACCATCTCTACTGAATCGCCAGCATCACGTCTGCCGTTTCCTACCTGTATAATGAGTACATCGTCTATCGACACCTTGTCGCCAGCCACTACATGTCTGCCCTTTACCAAGATGCCGTACACCCAGTCTTCCTCACCAGGAATGTACTGTGGCGATCCCAACTTGAATCCCATAGCCGTAAGCTTGGCCATGGCTTCGCGCAAGGAACTGTTGTCGATAACATCAGGGATGGTGATAACAGGCGAATGAGCCGAGTTGATGGTGACATAGATCACGTGGCCCGACTTCACCTTCTCGCCTGGCGCCGGACTCTGTTCCAGCACGCAGTCGGGAGGGAGGTTCTTCACATATCCAGTATCAGAAACCACCACTGGCAGACCGGCATCTTTGAGGATACGCTCTGCATCGGCAAAACTCTTATGCCTTACATCTGGAATGGAGATGGCTTCTCCATGGTGAGTATAAAAGTCGATACCAAACCTGACACCCACACACAGCAGAACCACCACCAATGCCATGGCAGCAAGGTTTCCCCACAGGTACTTACTCTTGAACTTATTTATAAACTCGGATGAAGTCATGTATTTAAATTTTGCACAAAGATAATGATTTCATACGAAACAAGGAAACAATCGGGTAAAAAAAACACAAAAAGCAGCAAAGAATTGGTCTATGCTGCTTTTAATGTCATCGTCATTCCAACGATTCTGCCAGGAAATTACTTTCCGTGGTGCTCGTCAGAAACAGTTAACTTCTTACGGCCATGAGCACGGCGAGAAGCCAATACGCGACGACCATTCTTTGTTGCCATACGCTCACGGAAACCATGCTTGTTCACGCGACGACGATTGTGAGGCTGAAATGTTCTTTTCATTTTTCTTATTTATTTTTTAATTAATATTCACTACAAAGAGAGCAAAATGCGCCCTTTTGGGCTGCAAAATTACGCAATATTTCTGAAATAACAAAGAAAACCTCCAAATTTAGCTTAAATATTTATGTTTTTTTCGATTTTTACTTTGCTTTTTCGTGTTTTTGCAGTAACTTTGCAGACGTTTTTGAGATTATTATATAAAAATTCAAACATAACAAAATGATTAATTCACAGGAAATTAAGATTGGTACTTGCATCCGTATGGATGGCAAGGTATGGGTTTGTATCGACTTTCAGCACAGAAAGCCAGGTAAGGGTAATACTGTTATGAACACCAAATTGAAGAATGTTGCCGACGGTCGTGTATTGGAGCGCACTTTCCAGGTTGGTTTCAAATTGGAAGATGTACGCGTAGAGCGTCGTCCTTATCAGTATCTCTACGAGGACGCTACTGGTTGCATCTTCATGAACCAGGAGACTTTCGAGCAGGTGCCAATCGCTAAGGAGAACGTTACTGGCGGTCAGTACATGAAGGAAGGTGATGTTGTAGAGGTTGTAACCGATACATCAGACGGCACTATCCTCTTGGCCGAAATGCCTGTTAAGACAACTCTGAAGATTACTCATTCTGAGCCAGGTATCAAGGGCAACACAGCTACCAACGCTACCAAGCCTGCTACACTTGAGTCGGGTGCTGAGATTCGCGTTCCTTTGTTCGTTAACGAAGGCGAGACTGTTCAGATCGATACCCGTGACGGCAGCTATCTCGGTCGTGTAAGCGAGTAATCCTTGGGGTTACACCTATTTTTATATAAAGACGATTATAGTATGAAGTATTCCATCATTGTCCCTGTATTCAATCGTCCTGACGAAGTTGACGAGCTTCTCAACAGTCTCGCCTCACAGGAGGAGAAAGATTTTGAGGTTGTTATCGTAGAGGACGGTTCGCAAACACCTTGCGAAGATGTTTGCAAGCGCTACGAGGACAAGATGGACATACATTATTATTATAAACAAAACTCTGGTCCTGGGCAAAGCCGAAATTATGGAGCTGAAAGAGCATCTGGTGAATATCTACTGATTCTCGACAGCGATGTGGTTTTGCCATCAGGATATCTCAAGGCTGTAAGTGATGAGTTGAGCCGTGAGCCTGCCGATGCCTTTGGCGGACCCGACAAGGCACACTCATCATTTACAGACACTCAGAAAGCCATCTCTTACTCCATGACATCTTTCTTCACTACAGGCGGCATTCGCGGCGGAAAGAAGAAGATGGACAAGTTTTACCCACGTTCTTTCAACATGGGCATACGCAAGGACGTATACCTGAAGGTGGAAGGCTTCTCTGCCATGCGCTTTGGTGAGGACATCGATTTCTCTATCCGCATCTTCAAGGCAGGCTGCAAGTGCCGGTTATTTCCTGAAGCATGGGTATGGCACAAACGACGCACAGACTTCCGCAAGTTCTGGCGACAAGTCTACAATAGCGGTATTGCCCGTATCAATCTCTATAAGAAATATCCCGAAAGTCTGAAGTTGGTACACCTGCTTCCTATGGTATTCACCCTGGGAGTTATAGGCACGTGTCTGTTGCTATTCTTTGCCGTCCTGCCCTATCTGCTCGGTACAGAGCACATCTTCCCCATCTTGGGGCAAGCCATCACCTTGTTGGGACTCATCGGTCTCGCATGCATCGTAATCTACTCTGTAGCGCTTTGCATCGACAGCACGCGAGAAAATAAAAGCCTGAAGATAGGTCTGCTCAGCATCCGAGCCGCCTTTACTCAGCTCTTAGGTTATGGATGTGGTTTCCTCTCTGCCTGGTGGAAGAGATGCGTATTGGGCAAAAGCGAGTTCAGCGCCTACAACAAGACTTTCTATAAGTAAGTATCAAGAATTCGAAGTAAGTATCAAGAATTCGAGAATTACAGAGTCAGTAAAAACGAAGGGAAAGCCAATCCTCATTTTTACTTCTCCATTCTAAAAACCTAAAAAAACACCACTTTATGAGTGAGAAGCTTTCTATATCCCAATGGGCAGAAGAAGACAAGCCGCGCGAGAAATTAGAGCGACTGGGAGCTTCAGCGCTTTCCAATGCCGAACTTCTTGCCATACTGATCGGTTCCGGATCGAGAGACGAGAGCGCTGTAGACCTTATGAAACGAATCATGAGCAACTGCGACAACAACCTGAACACATTAGGCAAGAAAACCATACGCGAACTGACCGAATACAAAGGCATGGGACCAGCCAAGGCTATCACCATCATGGCTGCTTGCGAACTGGGCAAACGACGCTCTGTTGAGAAATTGGGAATACGTCCTGACTTAGGTTCCTCATTGGCTGTGTACAACTATATGCTTCCTCGTATGCAAGACCTCGACGTGGAGGAAGCATGGGTTCTGATGATGAACCAGAATTTCAAACTCATCAAGGCTGAGCCTCTGTCACATGGAGGCATCACAGAGACAGCGGTAGACGTAAGGCTCATCATCAAGAAAGCTTTGCTCAACAACGCCACTATCATCGCCTTGTGCCACAACCATCCAAGCAACAACCCCACCCCAAGCAAGCAGGACGACCAGCTTACCCTCAATGTAAAGAAGGCATGCGATGTAATGCGCCTCTTCTTTATGGACCACATCATCGTAACCGACGGACATTACTATTCCTATCACGACAAGGGTAGACTATAGCTTTTTCATACGCCCCAGACCTTAAAGGAGTCTTTCGTACAAAATCTTTTCCCAACAAACTTTTCGCAGTCGGCGACAAAAATAAATCGTTTTATTTTGTATTGTCTTCGATTTGTCGTATCTTTGCATTATTGTTATACAAGATATAAAACAACATCAAGACAACAAGATATGACACAAGAAGAAAAGACAAAGATAGAAGAAAGAATCGTTGACGTGCTCAAAACCGTATACGACCCTGAAATTCCTGTCAACATCTGGGACTTGGGAATGATATACAAAATAGACGTGAAGGATGACGGCAACGTAGACCTCGACATGACGTTTACAGCACCCTCATGCCCTGCCGCCGACTTCATACTGGAAGACGTACGCACAAAGGTAGACAGTGTGAGGGTGTCAAATCCACCAATGTAAACCTGGTGTTTGAACCGGCCTGGGACCAAAGCATGATGAGCGAAGAAGCCCGCGTAGAGTTAGGCTTCGAATAAGTTCCAGCTTACAACCTTTTTTTCAACCATCAAAAAGACATGGCTATGAAGAATGTATATTTTCTTTCGGATGCTCACCTTGGCTCGCTTGCCATTGAGCACGGACGCATGCAGGAAAGGCGCTTAGTGCGTTTCCTCGACAGCATCAAGAACAAAGCATCGGCAGTATATCTGCTGGGAGACATGTTCGACTTCTGGGACGAATACAAATATGTTGTACCCAAAGGCTACACCCGTTTCTTGGGAAAACTGTCTGAGTTGACAGATATGGGCGTAGAGGTACACTTCTTCACAGGAAACCATGACCTATGGACTTACGGCTACCTGGAAGAAGAGTGCGGCGTGACTTTACACCGCAGGGCTACTACAACTGAGATCTATGGCAAGGTCTTCTTCCTTGCTCATGGTGACGGTCTGGGCGACCCAGACCATAAGTTCAAGCTGCTGCGCAAGATGTTCCACAACCGCACCTGTCAGATATTGCTCAACGCCATACATCCACGCTGGGGAATGGCATTGGGACTCAACTGGGCCAAACACAGCCGACTGAAGAGAAAGGATGGTAAGGAGATGCCTTATCTCGGCGAGAACAAGGAATACTTGGTAAAATATGCCAAGCAATACATGCAGCATCACACCAATATCGACTATTTTATGTTCGGTCATCGCCACATAGAGCTCGACCTGATGCTGAGCAAGAAAACACGCCTGATGATATTGGGCGATTGGATATGGCAGTTCACCTATGCCGTATTCGATGGTGAACACATGTTTATGGAAGAATATGTAGAAGGAGAAAGTCAGCCATAAGGCTGACTTTCCTTTGTATATGATGTATGTAGTTTATTCTTTTTTTACCCTTTTATCTTTTTACTATTGATAGCGGCTATTTATTTTCTTTCTTATCTATAATCAATCTATTGCCTTTCTGAACCACAGAGAGATAATTGAATACATTCAAATTGTCGACAAACTCCTTCACACTCGCCTTACGCGAAGCCACGAAGTGCAGACGATAACTCATCAGGGAGTTGTCACGTATCTCGATATTGACATTGTACCATCTGCCTAAATCGCGAACCACCTCGATGAGAGGCACATTGTCGAAATAGAAGTATCCGTCCTTCCACTGGGTATAGCACTCGGTGTCTACTGTAGTCACCTCAAACTCATGATTGCTGTTGAGTTCGGCATTCTGACCTGGTTTAAGCATCACTTCCTTCCCCTCACTGTTTACAGCCACCGATCCGCTGATAAGTGTGACGTTGACTCCTGAATGAGGATAAGCCTTCAGGTTGAACTCTGTACCATAAACCTTTGTCGCCACCTTGTCGGTCATAACGATAAATGGACAATGCTTGTTCTTGGTAACCTTGAAATAGGCCTCACCCACCAAGCGAACCGTTCTGTTCTCACCAGAGAACTGGACTGGGAAAATCAGCTTACTGTCGGCATTGAGCAGCACCTCAGTACCATCCGACAGTACCACCTCATAATCCTTACCACGGGGTGTGGTGATGGTCTTCGTTGCATTCTTGCCATTCACAATACGCACCTTAGAGAAGTCTGCCTTGTTCTGACTCAACAAGATGCCGTTATCAGACTGTTCATCATTGATGGGCTCCATATCATTATCCTTATCGCCTATCATGATGGTCTTGGGAGCATTATTGGCCTCGAAAGCCAGCATCTGGTCTTCCTGCTTCCATCCCCAGTGACTCACGAGGAAAACAATAAGCACCACGGCAGCTATTGAAGATACAGTATAGAACACATTGCGGAAAAGCACAGTTTTTGCAGAAGAATGACCACCTATATTCTGATCAGAACAGAAACGTTTCCATTCCCCCTCCACATCGAACTTTCCCATTTGATGTTTCATGCGACTCTGACGATATCTCAGAATCGCACGGGCCTGAGCAGCATTATCCTCGTCCTGCAGCAAGGCATCTACCTCTGCAGAACTTTTCTGTTCAAGCCGGTCGAACTCATCAATCAACGAGTTTGACTTTTTGTCTCTTATATCTTCGCTGTCAATCATATAAATTATATATATCCTTACTTTTTACTTTGCATATATCAGTCGGGCTTAGGCTTTTGATCCTTTTTTGTACGTCACATCGAAGGCTGCCCTCAACATAGTCAAGCCTTGATAATGTTCTTGCGAATGCCATCCCTACTTAATCCCAATATCTCAGCAACCTCCTCATACTTCTTATTTTCGAAATAACATTGGTCGAAGATAAAACGTGTACGGGCTGGCATTTCAGCCATCACCTGTTCTACCTTTATCATCCTGTCTTCTTCCTCGTCAAATTCTGTGCTTACTTCATCGTGAAGAGCCAGATACAATTTAGCATACTTGTTCTTTACAGTCTGGTGCTTGAGATAATCCAAGCTCTTACGCCTCACGCCATTTAACAAATAAGCCTTTGTGTAAGACTGCGTTCCTGGTGAATAATCTTCCCACAAATCAGCAAAGTAATCATGCACGATATCGCGCGCTTCAGACTCGTTGTTGATTAGATAAAAAGAGGCATAAAAAAAGTCGAGAATAGTTTTCTTGAAACAATTCTTGAAATGCTATTTCTTTTTCTTCCGACTTTCTTATGCCCATTATAGATGATATTCTTTTTGCTGGACAAAAATACATATTTTTGCCGAAATATGCAAATTTATCGCTTATATATTTCTATGGCATTCAACATTGTCTTGCCTTTAATAGGATTAAAGCGAACATCCAGACCTTGTCCTTGCTTCGCCTGTACATGTATTCTCTTGGCTACAGCACGTGAGACTCCGTAATCTGCAGCATTAAACTGTTCAAGAACCTTCTCACCATTCACCACAACATCGAAGACCGAAGCGGTATCATCCTTCTTGTCTGCTCCATGAGCTGAGAGGTTGTAAACCAAGCTGCTGCCTCCTTCAAGCTGGCGAAATGCAGAGTGATAATGTACTCTCCGTCTGGCACATCCGCCTTAAATGCCTCTATATTCTGGCGCTGTGTCTGATAGATAGGATCCTTGTCTGTACCTAAGATATCGGCATCTGTTCCTAACAAGTCGCCGGCACGACGATAAACGGTTCCTCCGACATAACCCCAGCCACCCTGCTCGTAAGCTTTCTCTGGCATCCAACACAGTGACTCTTCCTTGTCTTCCATATAACGCTGTGAACCACAGGTGACATGAAGTCCAGTCACAGGGAATCCCTTCTCGAAAGAAGCAGGAACTACTCGCATGTTAACGATGACAGCATCGCTTACCTTCTCTCCGTCAACCTCAGCAAAAGCCTCTACTCTGTTCTCTCCATCGGTGAATGGCACAGAAGCCATGGCCACACCATCTGTCGTTGCAAAGGTACCAACCAACTGCTGGTTGCAGTAGACTCTTACCTTATCAGCCTTCACAAATACAGGTACATCCATACGGGCTTCTGCTGTCCGGCTCACACAAGAACGGTATTTCCAATTCTTTCCTCCAATATAGAGCGATGGCTTCTCGCCCAACATGCTCTTATAATAAAGATATGCGTCCTTCTCACAACGGTCAAGTCCCAAGATTCCCTTGCTGTTGACATGAGGCACAGCGTCACCACGTACTTCAGAGTAGAAATCTGCAAGATTCCACACGCTTGAGCCTGCCACGAAGTCTCGCTTCTTCATCTCGCGAAGATAATGCACATGATACTTCAAACCATATTCCTCAGAGAAGTCGAAACGCTCTGGATGGAAAGAGTGAAGACGTGGATCGATGCCGGCACCATACTCTGTCACCATCAGCGACTGATTAGGCAATGCCTCATGCACCTTATCCAATATCTGCTCAAACTCACGGATATCCGGCTCATACCAACCCTGATAAAGATTGAGAGCAAAAATCTGAGGAATGTTCACCAAGCCAGCCTCCTGATAACGTTCGAAGGCATTATGGACAGCCATCATGGTGTAACGCTCCGGATCTTCTCGTCGTGACAGCGCATCCAACTCAGAAGCCACTCTGCGAACCATAGGATAATAGGTGGCACGGTCCTTGTCATACTGGGCAGGAATGCGGAGCAGAATCTCGTTCATCAATCCCCACATCACAACTGAAGGATGGTTGCGGTTCTGATAGATCATCTCCATCTGCATATCCTTGCAGGTTTCCAGGAACTCGTCGCTTCCTTCCACTGCATTGACTACAGGGATCTCCACACTGGTAAGGATACCCAAACGGTCGCATACCTCCAAATGGTAGGATCCTGCGGATAGTGAGCCACACGCAGGAAGTTGCCTCCCATCTCTTTAAGTTTGTACACATCTGCCAGGTGGATATTGTCTGACAGGGCATTACCCTTCTTCAGATAGTCCTGATGGCGTGAGGTACCGATAAGCTTCACATGCTTACCATTGAGGAAGAACCCCTTCTGTGGATCAAACCGATACCAGCGGAAACCTAAAGATGTATGATTCTCATCATAAACCTTTCGGGTCTGATTGTCCACTATCTCGGTATTCACCTTATATATATATGGATCTACATCCGACCACAAGTGTGGGTTCATTACAGGAATACTCAGTTGACAAAGCTGATCGTCCTCGCCTACTTTGAGTTTCAACCTCTTGGTCACAGTTGCCACGATCTTACCCTCAGCATCAACCAAAGAACTCTTCAGGGTAATGGCCTTCGCTTTCTTCTCATGATTCTGCAGACGGCACAACACCTCAACCTGTCGGAAGTTGCCATCCTTATGAGGTGTAGTCACTACGATGCCTGAAGAACCATAGTAGCGTGTAGAGAAATGTACCTGAGGTAGATAAGAAATCCATACATCCCGATAGACACCACCATAGAAAGTGAAGTCGGCCGACAAAGGAGCTATGGTCTTGTCGTAAGCATTAGTAACCACAAGCTCCAGTTGGTTTTCCTGTCCGAACTTCACATACTCGGTAATATCGAAGCCAAAGCCGGCATAGCCTCCACGGTGATTGCCTGCCTCACGACCGTTCACCCACACTGTGGTTTCCTGGTTGGCACCTTCGAAATAGATGAATACTCTTTCCTTGCTCTTAGAAGCCGGTATGGTAACCGACTTCCTGTACATGCACTTTCCACGGAAATAACCAGGAGTCTCATCATCGGTATCCTCGGCATTCCATGTGTGGGGAATATCAATCTTCTGCCACTGAGCATAATTGCCCATGGAGTCGCTCCGGCTAAACATCCAACTCTCGTTGAGCGAGACTCTCACGCCAGCCTGGCACAATGTGATGCTGAACAAGCAGAACAGCACTAAGGATAGAATTCTTGTTCTCATTGTTATTGTATTGAAAAACAATTAAACTTCATACTGATGTCGCGCACCTTCACATTACCCTTGAAGAAGAAAGTAGGCTTTCCGAAACTATAAACGATGTTCTCACCATAAAGTTCAATGCGGGCATGCTTCCATTCGCCAGTGTCGCAGGTTGCTATCTTGCCCACATTGGCAAAATAAGACTTAGGCTCACGCTTGGTAGTAGAACGTACAAAGAGAGACTCTGTACCCTTGTCCAAATACCAGAACTCGATGGTACCGAGACTGTACATGGCACTAAGATTGACAGAAGCCTGAGTAGGCAAGGTTACAGAGAATCCCTCTGTAGCATCCCAACATCCCTTTGTACTTTCACCACCCTTCACCTGCAAGGCAGAGGTTGTAAGCACAAACTCATTGTTGATGACCTTCTCGTTCTCCTGACCTATCATCTCTGAAGCCTGTATCAGCAGGTCGGCAGCTTGCTTATAGCTACCTTCAGCCATCTGCAGGGCTGCATTGTCGAGCAGTTGCAGAATCAGGTCTTCTTTCAGACCTACTTTTTGCAACAGTTCTACAGCCTTGCGCATCTGGAACAACTGCTGAGGCAGGCGCAATGCACTGAGATTGGGTTCGAACTCCTTGAAGACTGAAGCATAACGAAGGGTCGTCTCCAACTCACGATAGCCATTCTCTATAGTAGGCTCTATCTCGTGTCCCTCAGTATAGTCACTCCAAGAAGCGATAAACATCATGTCGAGGCTGTCGCGATACTGCATGTTATACTGCCACATGGCATCGTAAAGTTTGCCATTATATCTGTCTATCTCATAAAACTTAGAATGTCCCCAACCACCACATCCGTGGTTGTCCATGCCTGGAATCACAAAGCCACACTTCACGGTATATGCAGGATTATCGCTAAGCCACACCTGGTCGCGGAAAGGCTCCATGAAGTGAAGCACGTCTTCTTTCGAAGCCCAGAAGTCACAGCCCAGATGTCCTGCATTTCTTTCTCGTACACGCGCAGGAATCCAGGCCGTGGGAACTTCTCCAAGCTTCTTCCACTCCTCCATCTTCTGACTGTAAGTCACAGGCTTATAGATATCGTTCTCCAACTTACCCCAGTCAGCCCATCTGCGCAACATCACAGGATTTGTCTTCTCCACAAAATCCTTGTTGACATTCAGCACCTGTGTGAACTCCTCTGGAGTAGCACCACCGCCGAAATGATAGAAGACTGGACGTCCGTTGACGACAGGAGCGGTTTTTCCAGTAAACACGTTATCTGCCAAATACTTGAAGCACTTCTCCATATACTTGGTCTTATCTGCACGTGTCTTTATATCTGGATAAATTTTTGTAATCCAATCATAGTACAACCATCCGTCGCACCAGTTCACACCTATCTCGAAACCATATTTGGCAGCAATAGGCTGCATGGCCTTGAGCAGATTGTCGTTCTCGTGAGGCATGAATCCCCACTCGATAAAGAAGCCGTCGATACCGGCGGCTTTGGCACTCAGTATCTGATATTCGATGAGATCTGGATCCAGGTTGGACTGCATACCTATCATCGGATAGTGCTTGGCTGCAATCTCATGATGGCCATCATCTCCTATATTGTCAGCATTGCGGCAGATGTACTTGATGTCTGTACTCGTTTTAGGCATAGTGGCAAACATTCCCCATCTGCCTATCTGACCATCATGCTGACGTGTATATCGCACACCATGATAATCGGCGTAAACCTTCTTACCATTACCGGCATAGGATGCCGATAACGATAAAAAGTTTACAAAAAGTATAACTAAAAGATTTCGAATCATTGATAGCTGAATTGATTGTCTTGTACAAGTCTGAACTTATATATCTTAGAGCTTGCGAGATTAAAATACTCGTTTCCGGCACCGTCAACAACACATGGTGCCCACCAAGACTCTGTTGGCTTCAACAAATAATCCTTGCCATTGGCATCTCTACCCACAGCCTTTACATCTGGCACTTCGTAGATTGTGGTGGCAGTAAGTTCTGATGCCGACATATCAAACTGATATACACCATGCTCTGCTGTAAGCCAGAGTTTGTCAGTCTCACCATATACGGGGAAGAGGTCATGACCACCCTTCTCATTATCAAAGGTATAGATACGAGCCTGGTTAGTCAACGTCGGATTTTCCTTATCATTATTATACTTGAATCTGAACAAGGCTGTAACGCTCTTGCCTGCGTTATTGATGGTACCCGTAGTATAGATACACTGACGCTTGGCGTCCCATACCAAGTTATGGGCATTACCAATCTTCTTGGTAGACTTCTTCACCATAGTACCCTTCTCCATATCTACAGCGAAGAGATTGATTTCACCTTGCTTAGATTCTGCTGTGACGATGTTGCCATCAGGCAAAATCTCTGCAGAGTGAGGATTGATACCACATTCGGCATAGCACATCACTTTTTTGTCTGCAAAACGAATCAAAGCCACGGCACCACCACTGGCTGTCATCAGCACATACTCGTTGTTGAGTACAGGCTTACACTCGCTGGGGTTCTTAAACAAGCTTCGCTTTGCCGAAGGAATACCACCAGTTAAAGGTTCCCATTCCCAAACCACCTTCTTGGTGTTCATATCCATCACGAGAATGGCTGTACGCGACTGCTCTGCCAAAACCACAGCATTCTCTGGCATAACAAACTCCGCCTTAGGTGCCTCTTGTACAGGACCTACATCATCGTATTGTGAGCAACTACTGATGCCAAGGGCTATAAAAGCCCCTGCCATCAATGTCATGATTTTCTTATTCAGTTTTTTCATAATAGTTTAGTTATTTGGTTGGCATTTTAATTTCCACGATCAGGATATTAGCTGTGGCATTTGTAGAGCCAGAGTCTTACCGTCAATGATGTTAACCACCTTCATCACACCCACCTTGGCTGCACCTGCTGCAGATGTGCTTCCTGTACGGAAGGCTATGATGTCGCCGACCTTGAAAGGAGTCAACTTACTTGTAGAGATAGAGCCAGCGTTAATCTTCTTGATAGAAGTAAGAGTTGCATGGTCGTAGTCGAACTCATCATTCACAATCTTGAAGCGAGTCTGGTTCTTGACAGCTATCGCCTTCAGATTGCCAGAAGTACCCTTGTACTCAGAATCTTTCTCCTGATTATCCATAGAGTAAAGACGAGGAATAGCACTACCACCGAAGCTATAGAACTTAAAGTCGATATTCTTAGCATTACCAGCACTCTCAAGGCATAGTCTACGGTATAAGATCTCATATCCTTGAGTGAGAACATACCAAAGGCATTTTTATAATCCTTATGTCCCAAGTTTGCGAGTGGATGGCTACCAATATTAGCAGTTGCAACTCTCATATCTACAAATACAGGGCGCATAGCAGAACTTTCCTTACCCTCACGGCCATCAGAAGCTACTACCTGAACATGCGAAGTAGCCTGTGTCAGTTTAATAGCAACCGACTTGTTGTATTCTTTCTCACCAGAAAGAGTCACGCGCTTGGCAAGTGTGGTCTTTTCGCCTTCTACTAAGAAGAGATCAATATACTTCAAGCCACGGATAGAAGTTACCGAAACAGGGAAGTTGACATCCTTGCCCGACTCTGCAAATAAGCCTTTGGCATCAAGTGTTACAACAGGAACGGGAACGATCTTGTAAGTAACAGGCAATGTAGCAATCGTAGCATTGCCATAAGTGTCTATGGCAATCACCTTAACACCCTTATCACCCTCTTTATATTCGATCATCTCGTCGAAAGAGTAAGAAATTACACCATTCAATTCTTCATCCTTCTTCAGCGTTTCCTGTCCATCCTTTGAAACCAGAATAGCCTCAACAGACTTGAGTCCTGCCTCCGACTCTACGGTGAAAGTAGTACGAGGAATCACTGGGTTCTCATCCATCTCGTCGTAAACAATCTCACCCGGATTGAATGTAATGACAGGACGAGCCATGATACCCTTAACGGTGATAGGCATTTCAGCTGTCACCTTCTGTCCCTGTCTGTCGATAGCCTCCACCGTAACAGATGTGTAACCCACCTTATACTCAGGGCTCTCAGCCAAACTGTAGTTGTGAACATTGTAGAACTCGGTGATACTCTTATAACGTATCACGCCATCCTCAGCTGTATTGATATCAATGTTTACCTGTGCCAAACCTGCCTTCGACTGGATAACAGCGATAATTGGCAGGTTGTCAACAGTATTCAAGTCGACATTCAATTGTTCCAAAGGGAATTGTACCGATGGAGCCTCAGCATCCACTGCATCATCACTGCTGCAAGAGCAAACTGCCATGAGCAGGAATGCCATCATATATAATATGCTATGTTTCATAAGACTGCTTATTTTTTGTAGTAACTATAATCGTCGAAGATGTGCATCACGCCATTGGTAGGCATGATGTTGGTAGTAACAGACTTGCACTGATGAGACTTACCATTGCTACCAGTTTGGTTGATAACAATCTTGCCTACAGCTGCTTGCCATGGATTCTTCCATACATTAATAGTCATCAATCCCTCCTCACCTTCAAGCTGAGTGATAACATATCGAGGCTCAACATCCAACTCACCATAAGAACTGTAACGGCCCGAAATGATGTGATAGAGCAACAGATTCTTCAACTCCTGCATGTCGCAGTCGTGAATATCGGTGACACCCTTATTCTCCATGAAAGCCTTCATAGCTGTATTGTTAAGCAACAAGTATGTGTACTGGTGTTCTGTCTGCTTGTAGAACTCGTCTACTCCTGTGTACTCCAGCGCTTCCTTCAGCAGGGAGAGGTTTTCATCGTTGGAGGTGACATACTCCCATGCTGTCATATTGATATGTGGATCATCCACCTTTTGGTTGTAATCATAGTCGGTCTGCAAGTCCAGATCACAAGAGGACAGCAACATCATCAGGATGCCGACCAATGAGATGTTATATAATAACTTTTTCATACGTCTGCTTGTTTTTTATTCACCGTAATAGGTATTCTGTTTAATTTTCGGATTCTCAATAATGTGAGAGAAGTGAATAGGGAACACTTCGTTTCCATCTTCCTTAAGGCCATTGATAGGACCCATCACAGCCTTCCACTTACCTGTACGCAGCAAGTCAAACCAGCGACGCCCCTCGCCTACCAGTTCAACCTGACGCTCACGGAGGATGAACTCTACGATTTCATCTTCAGAAGAGAACTCTGTTGACAGAGGTGTCTGCAGACCTGCACGATCTCTGATTTGCTTTACAAGTTCAAGAGCCTCGTCCCACTTACCCATGCGAGCCTTAGCTTCAGCCTGGAGCAGAATCATATCAGAGTAGCGATAGATAGGATAAGCGATCTCGCAAGTCTTGTTGAGAGAGTTACTGATGTCGCCAGCCATAAACTTTCTCAACTCGTAACCATTCTGATAGTCTTTAGAAACCAAATCCTTGCGCAAGTCACCCTGCATATCCTCCTGATTGAAGATATCCATAAACTTGTTAGACAAGACAGCAGCACGATTACCTGAGCCAGAGAACCACTGATACATATAGCTATAGCCATTGGCACCTACCTCGTCCATATCAAAGTGGATCAAGAAGATAAGTTCCTTTGTGGTGTACTCATCGTTATCAGGAGTGTTGTCAGAAGGCTTGCGGTTAAGCTCCTCAGTCAGCATAGAGCGCCATGACTGGATGGTAGGAGCAAGCTGCATAAACTTAGCACCCTTATAATCGATAGACTTCATCTTTTCGATGGTCTGATCGGCATCAGAGTAGTTGCCCATCCACATATACACATCGGCAAGGATAGCCCAAACACCAATAATAGAAATGCGCTTGCGCTCATAGTTCTTATTACGGTTGATGAGCTTTTCTGCCTGCTTCAGGTCTGGGACAATGACGTTCTCCAAGATATACTGAGCATCAGTACGAGGATGGTAAAGGTCTTGTTCTTCTGTTTCTATAGGCTCGGTGAACAGTGGCACATCGCCCCATACACGCAAAGCATAGAAATAACCCAAGGCACGCATAGCATAAGCCTGTCCCAAGTAGTCGTTGCGGTCACTGACGTCGGGCATATCAATCTGAGGCACATACTTGATGCAGAGATTGGCCTGATTGATCATAGCATAGAGGTTGGTCCACTTGGCACATCTCTCATCGGTAGACATCAGGTTGTTGATAACACGAGCCTGGTCTGCCATAACAGGTGCACCTGGAGCTACGTTGTCCGAACGGAACTCACCCCAATAGAAATAATTCTCGCGCATGGTCTGACGGAAGAGACCATAAATTTCGTTCACACCGGCTTTCGCATCACGCGCTGTCTGCCACATCTTATCTGCTGGCACCTCGCTGATAGTATCTTCCTCCAAGAAACTATTACAGCTGCAGAGCATAGTCATGGCGAAAAGCAAATATATGATTCTGTTTATCTTAAACATAGTTGTATCTATTAAAAGTTTGCATTAAATCCAACACCGAACTCGCGCTTTCTTGGATAGCGATAAGAGTCCTTACCAATCTGCAATGGGTTAGAAGTAGAGAACTCCGGATCGAATCCAGAATAGTTAGTCCAAGTCAACACATTGTTTGCAAAGAAATACACATTGAGTCTCTTCATGAAGAGCTTCTTCGACAATGCCTGAGGCAAGTCGTACGAGAGACGCACATTTGACAGGCGAACGAAGGAAGCATCTTCCAGATAGAAAGAGTTGCCCATACGTCCGTTGTTATACTCATCGTTGAAAGGACGAGGATAAAGAGCATTATCACCAGGCTTTAGCCACATGTTGTATATAGTATAAGGTGATGGGGTTGTACCATCATACTTGAACATGTTGCGGTTGTTCTCTGCGGCATTGTAGATCTTGCCACCGATGGAGTAATAGAAGCCCAGATAGAGATTGAAGTTCTTCCACTTACGCTGGTATTGAAACCACCGGTTACGTCGGGCATTGCATTGCCGATAACCATACGATCATTATCGTCGATAATACCATTCTCAGTGCCAGCAGCTCAGCCAGTTGTAGTCACCGCCACGGAAAGCCTGTCCGTTAGGCAGTCTCTTCTTGTGAACCTCGCCGGTATACTCCTGACCATTCAAAAGATACTTGTACTGGAACACGCCATTCTCGAATACTGGAGTCAACTGCTTCCAGTCGGAGGTAAAGGCATTGCTCTCATCGTATGGGAACACGCCTAAGCACTTAAAGCCATAGAAGTCGCCGATGTGACCACCTTCCTGCATCCACCAGATATCACCTTCCATGTAGGCCTTGCCTCAGCAAGCTTCTCCACTGTATTACTGTTGCCGGAAATATTGAAAGAAGCATTCCAAGTCAGGTTCTTCTTACGGATGATGTCACCAGAGATAGAGAGCTCGAAACCACGGTTGCTAATCTCACCAATGTTCTTGCGGATGTAAGAGAAACCAGTTTCCTTTGGTAACTGATAGTTAGCCAACAATCCGTCTGTATATTTATAGTAGTAGTCTGCTGTTACAACCAAACGGTTGTTGAAGAAGTTGAGGTCGAGACCCAAGTCAAACTGACGTGTCTCCTCCCACTTCAAATCTGAAGAACCGATACGGGCTGGGTTCACACCACCCACACCGTCATAGATATTGCTTGGCGTATAAGAATAAACATACTCGTAGTTTCCGATACTCTGGTTACCAGTAACACCATAAGAGACACGAATCTTACCATCGGTCATTACCTTACGGGCACCCTTCATAAACTTCTCGTCAGAGAAACGCCAACCGAAAGAAGCTGATGGGAAGTTACCCCACTTATTGTTCTTGGCAAAGCGTGAAGAACCGTCTCGGCGAACATTCAGTGTCAACAAATAACGACGCAAGTAGTCGTAAGTGATACGTGTGTAGAAAGAAGCCAAAGAGTGGCGAGTTTCCACACTGCCTGTTGCAGAAAGGTCGAGGTTGGCGGCAAAAGCGTTCAGGGTATAAATATAGTCGGTAGAAGCATTCATACCAGCAATATTCTCATTTTCATAATACCATTTCTGAACGCTCATACCTGCCATACCCGTGAAGTGATGAGCACCCCAATTACGTGTGTAAGTAAAGTAGTTCTCGTTCATCCAGTTCCAGTTCAAGTAATTGTAAGAGTAACCGTTGTTGCTCTTCTGCCACTCATCTGTAATCAAACTTGGAATCAATTTCTTACGCTTGTCGAGATAGAAGTTGGCATTGATGTTGGTGCGGAACGACAGATGCTTGTTGAACTTAAAGTTGAAATATTGATAGAAGTTAGCTTTATACGAATTGGTAAAGTCGGTAGTGTTATTAATCAGAGCCACAGGGTTCTTCTGACCATTAAACACACCTACTATAGAGCCGTCAGAATAGGTCGTGTTGAAGTAAGGACGACGGCTGAGCACAGAACTGAGCAACTGACCCTCGTTCACACCTTCCTTCTTGGAATAAGACAAAGACATGCGGCTACCCATGCTCAGCCACTTGCTGGGCGAATAGTCTGCATTGACGCGGGTGCTGAAACGCTGATAGCCTGTATTATCGATAATACCACGCTCATTATAGTACGCGGTATTGACAAAATACTTCAGCGCCTTAGAACCACCACCTATACTTACGTCAACCTCGTCCTTGTTACCCACCTGGGTGATCATATCGAGATAGTCGTTATCTACATTGAAGAAGTAGTTGTATGGATCCTGCAAGATGTCCATACTCTGATCTGGATTACCACCACCATAAGTCAGGAAGTAATTTCTGCGTGCCTGATCATAAAACAGGCGGTCTGCTCTGTTAGCCTGAGGGATCTTGTGAGAGAGCTTGCCCCAAGAGTGATAATACTTTACGTTGATCTCTGGTTTGCCTTCCTGACCACCACGAGTAGTCACGATGATCACACCATTGGCAGAACGAGAGCCATAGATAGCAGCAGAGGCAGCATCCTTGAGCACTTCCACAGAAACAATATCACTTGGGTTGATGTCATCGATGCTCTCCATCGGGGCACCGTCTACAATATAAAGAGGTGAAACACCCTCAGAAGAAAAGGTAGAGGTACCACGCACCTTGATAGTAGAAGACTCACCGGGCTGACCTGAGCCAGAAACGACCTGCACACCGGCAGTGCTACCCTGCAATGCCTCATACACGTTGGTAGCCATCTTGTTCTCAATCTCCTTAGACTGATAGAAGAAATAGAACCAGTTACGTCGCGCTTCTTCATCGTACCGTAACCTACAACGATCACTTCATCGAGCTTCTTACCCACCTGCGAGTCTTTCATCACAAGTTTCATGCTCTTACCATAAACAGGCAGTTTCTCGATATCCTCCTTACCGATATAAGAGAAGAGCAAAGGAGTCTTGCGGTTGTCGTCCTCCAAGGAAAACTCACCATCAAAGTTAGTGATAGTGCCCTTACCGGTGCCCTTAATACGAACGGTTACACCAATCAATGGCTCACCCTCCTCGTCGACAATCACACCGAAGACTTTGTTGCCTGCTGCCTTTTGGGCTGGCAGAACTGCAGCCTGAGCATTCTTGCTGACAATAACAAAGTTGCCATTCAACTTATACTGGAATGGCAAACCCTTGAGAATAGCTGTCATGGCATGTGTCAAAGGCTCTTTTTTAACAGAGGCTGTTACATGATAAGGCTGAACCTCGTCGTAGGTGAAAAGCACCTTACAGCCTGATTCTTTCTCCACCGCCTTCAAGGCTGTAGCCAATGGAGTCTTGTTAAAACTAAGCGTTAGCAACTTCTTCGTAGGGTTCGCGCCATAGGCTGACTGTGCTACGAAGACAAATAACAGGGTCAAAGGAATCATCATTGCCAGAAACCTTGACCGAAGTTGTTTCTTCATTACACTCATGTTAATAGATGAATAGATTTATTTTTAAATAACCCGTTGGCGGAATTAATTTAGCGCATACTTAACCCTGCCAATCGGTCTGTTGTTTACATAATTAATATATTGCAAGACTGTAAATGCGCTAATTTTCCCGATGATTCGGGTAAACAGTCCTGGTG
>ENA-OQER01000023-OQER01000023.1-human-gut-metagenome-genome-assembly--contig:-NODE-23-length-71178-cov-3.571322_pt1 | contig 71178 bp, 75 predicted proteins | sample MGYA00242797_ERZ504639 | MGnify/ENA primary metagenome ERZ504639 (study PRJEB26092, sample SAMD00036306) | human gut metagenome | host: Homo sapiens | study: EMG produced TPA metagenomics assembly of... | reverse complement strand
TCACTCACGCGTGATACAGAACATCCCTTATGGCCATTATATTTAGTTGCCAAACAATTAGTGCAGGCGAACCAACCAACCGAAGAATCATTAATGCCGATTGTGAGCCGCCTTGATGCAGAAGATCGTTGTCCACTGGAAGCATTAATTATTCGTCGATTATTAATTCAGGCGGCGAATTTTACCGAGAAGCAAACTGTTGAACCGGAGCCGCAACCGCAGCCAATGCCCGTTGACGATGGTGGGCCAGGCTGTCTGGGCATCATTAAAATTATTTTCTATATTTTTATCTTTGCTGGTTTGATAGGGAAAATACTCCATCTGTTCGGTTGACAGTCGACGTTAATGTGCGGGAAGCCCGGCAAGTAATCTTTCCGCATTTTTTGTAATGTTGTTTGGCGGCCAGTTTTAACCATTTTTGAGATTCATAATGGTTAACATTAATACCTGAGCCATTTCTGTAGATCAAACCTAAGTATATTGAGCATGAGCATACTCTTGTTCAGCTGCTTCCTTATACCAGAGAATTGCTTTACGGGTGTCGGGTTTGACCCCCAGACCTTTGAGGTAGATCCACCCCAGTTTGCTTTGTGCGCGCGGATTTTCCTGTTCTGCTGATTGCTCATACCAGTATCTCGCCTGTGTATAATCCAGTGGTTTACCGTCGCTACCATGAAGATAAAATTCTCCAAGGCGATATTGCGACGTTGAGTGACCATGAATCGCGGAAAGCTCCGTGGCCGCCGTGGTAAACGGTAGACTGCCCGGTGAGCTTAAATAATCAAAGGCATAATTCACCATGGCTTTATCACGCAACGTTGTTTTCTTGGGTTGGCTAATACAGGTAATTGCTGCAACTATAAATATTGCGAATATATACATTAATTTTTTATTCATATGTGAATGCTTCGATTTTCTTTTTATTTTGAAAGCGTCAAGTTTTATACTCATCAATAATAAAAAAGTAGTCAGTTAATGCACTTAAGGGATTATTAACAAATGAATAAGGAAGAACAATATCTTCTTTTTGCGCTTTCTGCGCCCATGGAAATACTTAATCAGGGTTGCAAACCCGCGCATGACTCGCCAAAAATGTATACCGGGATAAAAGAATTCGATCTCTCATCATCCTGGGGAATAAATAATCGTGATGATTTAATTCAGACTATTTATCAGATGACTGATGATGGTCATGCCAATGATTTAGCTGGCTTATATCTGACATGGCATCGCTCTTCCCCTGAAGAGTGGAAAGCATTAATTGCTGGTGGCTCGGAGAGAGGGTTGATTTATACCCAATTCGTTGCCCAAACCGCTATGTGCTGTGGAGAAGGGGGAATCAAAGCCTGGGATTATGTTCGAATGGGGTTTCTGTCACGGGTCGGTGTGCTCAACAACTGGCTGACGGAAGAAGAGAGTTTATGGCTGCAATCGTGCGTCTATGTACGAGCTCACCATTACTATCACAGCTGGATGCACTATTTTTCCGCCTATTCGTTAGGACGTCTCTACTGGCAATCTTCTCAGTGCGAAGACAACACTTCGCTACGCGAGGCGCTAACCCTGTACAAATACGATAGCGCGGGATCGGATGTTCGAAGAGCTGGCAGCGGGAAGCGATCGTTTCTATGCCACGCTTCCCTGGCAGCCATTAACTGTCCAGCCTGAATGCCCGGTAACGCTTAAGGATGTGAGCGACCTATGAAAACATGTTGGCAAATCCTCGAAATTGAAAGCACGACGCAAATAGACATTATCCGCCAGGCTTATCTTGCTCGCTTACCGTTATGTCATCCCGAAACCGATCCGCAGGGGTTTAAAGCATTACGCCAGGCCTATGAAGAGGCGCTGCGACTGGCGGTAAATCCTGTCGAGGAAGCAGATGATGAAGAAAAAGATGCCGCCGCTGAACATGAAATACTGCGTGCATTCAGGACATTACTGGATTCAGAAAGTGATCGTTTTCAGCCCTCCGCCTGGCAGAAATTTATTCAGCAATTAAATACCTGGAACATGGAGGATGTCGATCAATTACGCTGGCCGCTGTGTGCAATCGCTATAGAAGCGCGATATCTTTCATTAAATTGTGCTTCTTTGCTGGCAGAGCGTTTTGAACTGGCATTCGTTTAATGACAGCGAAGGAATGGATGAGGAAGAAAGGGAGGCTTTTCTTGAGGCCATTCAGGCTGGTGATTGTTTCGATTTCCTTAGCCTTCTGGAATATCCCGTTGCGTTGCAGAACCAGACTGTTGAGTATTACTTCGCGCTGGAACGTTGCTGCCGTTACCATCCTGACTACGTCACTGCGTTTTTGGCGATGGAAGGTCCGTGGTTCATTCCTGATGATGCAAAGTTACATCGCAAACTGTTGCGCTGGTACAGCTCGGTGCAAACAGGTATGGCGGAACTCATCCTGTAGCCAAACAGTGGCAAATGGAAGAACCAGAAAGCGAAGATGCCCGATATTACTTGTGTGCTCAAAGGTTGTACTGCGGCGAGGGGGAAAGCCTGCTTGCCGATCTCTGCGCGTACCGGGAAAGTTACCCATCTACACAAGCTGATAATTTGTTGTTGCAGTGGAGCAAGCGTCATTGCCCGGATTATTTCGCGTTATTAGTGATGGTTATCGAAGCGCGGAGCATGGTAGATGCGCAAGGTCAACCGCTGAAATATGTTCCTGGTGAGAGCGCCCGGACGCGGCTGTTATGGGCGGAAATTTTTACATAGCGGAAAATTATCGCCGTTAGGTCAATCGTTTATTGAGTCGTTATTCTTCAAACGCAAAGCATGGGCGTGGTGGAAATCGAGAGTCGGTAGCGAGACAGAAGAAGATTCACCGTTACTGGATTTGTATCGGGTAGCGGAACAGGTAGTACTTGAAGCGTTTCCGAAACAAGAGATGCTGGCCCGTCTTAATACAAGGCTGGAAGGCGGAGATGCTCATCCATTAGAGGCCATTATCACCCGGTTGCTGTTGACGAAAGTAAAACTCGAGCCGGAGGATGAAGATGTCGATGAGCCAACACCTGAAAACCATGAAGAAAAAAAATGATGAGGGTGAAAAACCACAGAGCATTACCAGCATTATCAAAATCAGTTTAACGGTGCTGGTTATAGGTTATGCTCTCGGCAAAATCGCGATGTTGTTTAGTTGACGATGTGTTTTTTGCGCCGATGCCGGATGCAGCATTTACGCCGCATCCGGCAGCCGTGATTATGAGGTCTCAATGGCTAAATAAACGCTCGCCCGCCGCCTGACCTCATCGACGCGGGCCATATCGTTTGACTGCAGCGCCGCATCAAAATCGGTGATCACCCGGCCAATCTCTTCTCGCTCGTCACCCAGCGCCCGCGCCCACAACTCTTCCAGTTTGGCTTTAAAGGTGCGATTGATGAGCATATCGCGCGGATAAATTTTCAATGCGGATAACCGCGTCCGACTCTCTTCAATCTGCTGCGCGCTCAATGTTACCGGGCTGTGGTTAATCACTCTGGACTTAACGCTGCCGTCTTCCAGAAGCACGTCAACTTCAAGCAACCCGTTGATATCATAACTAAAGCGAATATCAATCGACTGATAAGCCCCGGTTTTCTTCAACGCACATCGAAGGATTCCACCAGAATGTTGTTTTTAACTTTGTGGTTTTCTCCCTGATAGACGTTAACCGTAATTGAATCCTGTTCCGGTGCATGGTTGAATAAGTTTCTACACGCGACACGGGCACAGTGGTGTTTCGTTCAATAATCGGCGAGAAAATGCCGGAAACGCCCTGGCGGTTAACTTCAACGCCCAACGAGTAAGGGCAAATATCAGTGAGGATTACCTCTTCAATATCTTCACTGCGTAAGCGGCAGGCGGCCTGGATTGCTGCGCCCAGCGCGACAATGGTGCTCGGATCGTAACTTTGATACGGTAATTTGCCAAACAGACGCACGGCGATTCGCTGCACCAGCGGCATTTGTGACGCGCCGCCAACCAGCACCAGACTGTGATTTGACTCGGCTTCAGACGTGCATCGCGCAACGCCTGTTCAATCGGCACTCGCAAGCGATTGAGCAGCGGCAACCACAAATCTTCCAGTTCGTTCTCGTAAAATTCGCACTCCCGCGTTTCATCCTGGTACTGCCAGCGAATGTGCAATGGCGATTGATTGCTACATTTTGCCGCTTCCACACAGGCGTACAAGGCTCCCAGTTCACTCTCGTTAAGCGTGTCCTGGCGACATCCGCGCGTTTTAAAACCTCATCGACCAGCATATGGGTAAAATCTTCGCCACCAAGAAGTTGTCGCCAGCGGAGGCGTGAACTTCAATCACCGGCGTGGCGTACTCAAGCACCGTAACGTCAAACGTGCCGCCACCGAGATCAAACACCAGCGAACGGGTATTTTGTTGGGTATGCAGGCCATACGCCATCGCAGCTGCTGTGGGTTCATTAATTAAGCGTACCGCATTTAACCCGCTAACTCCGCTGCTAAACGGGTATGCTTGCGTTGTTCATCGCTGAAATAAGCCGGAACGGAGATCACCACATCTTTAATCGGACGTTGCAGAAATTCTTCGGCATCTTCTTTTAATGAGCGTAATACCAAAGAGGACAGTTCTGGCGCGTTAAATGTGTCGCTGCCTAACCGCCAGTTGGTATTACTGCCCATTGCACGTTTAAATAACGCTGCCGTTTTATCCGGATGCGAAGTACGCCGTGATACAGCCGGTTTTCCGACTAAAATATGATTATTTTCATCCATGCTAATTATGGATGGTGTTAAATATTCACCGAACTTATTTGGAATTAATTGCGCGGCACCGTCTTTCCAGACGGCAATTAAACTATTGGTAGTGCCGAGATCGATACCAATGGCGAGTTCTGCATTATCCATTGCATTTATATCTTGAAAGAAAAAGAGATAAACAGATTAAGACCACCCAGGTAACGCGTGGTGATCTTAATCAATGACGTGTGTTAAGCGTAAAATTTCAGACGATCAGCCAGTAAATCAACAAAGCCCTGACGATCAACATCGACCATTACAGTGGCGTTCGGTTTATTGCCAGTCAGATAATAATAATCAACAACCGTCATACCCTGGCTATATTTCCCCTGTGTTTCCACGCCAACCCAGCGCTCAACAGAGGTAAACAACTCGGGTTTCAACAGCCAGGCGATGGTGCATGGGTCATGCAGCGGTGCACCGACAAAGCCCCATTTTTCGTCTTTATGATATTCGAGGAAGAAATCCAGCAGTTCGGCAACAATGGTTGAAACAGGGTTGCCAATCGCGCGGAAACGCTCGGTGTCTTCAACGTGGATTTGTGCTTTGTGAGTAACATCCAGACCGGCCATCACCACTGGGATCCCTGACTGGAAGACAATTTCTGCCGCTTCCGGGTCAACGTAAATATTAAATTCAGCCGCAGGCGTCCAGTTACCAAGCCCCATTGCGCCGCCCATAATCACGATACGGGCAATTTTGCTATGCAGTTCCGGATGGCTATTGAGCAGCAAGGCAACGTTAGTTTGCGGTCCGGTAGACACAATCGTGACAGGTTCCGCACTTTCGCGCAGCTTTTCGCCATCAGCTCTACCGCCGTACAGTTTTGCGGTGCGAACGTCGGTTCCGGTAATGCCGGGCCATCCAGACCGCTTTCGCCGTGCACATTGTCCGCGATAATCAACTCACGCATTAACGGTTTTACCGCGCCGCCTGCTACCGGAATATCGGTGCGATTAAGCAAGGTCAGCATACGAAGAACATTGCGTAAGGTTTTTTCTGGTGTCTGGTTTCCGGCGGAAGACGTAATTGCTTTGACATCAAGCTCTGGTGAGGCGAGGGCGAGAACTATTGCGATAGCGTCGTCATGACCTGGGTCGCAATCTAACAGAATTGGCAGTGCCATTGTTGCTCCTTGTTGTGTGCTTCTTTGCGACAAGGGTAACGCCAGGATGTAACAGATACGAGGGGCGAAACGATAAAGCGTGAGATGCGCGCACTTGGGTATGCGCGCCAGAGTGATTAATGCAGGATTTTCGCGAGGAAGTCTTTCGCGCGGTCCGATTTCGGATCATCGAAGAAAGCGTCTTTCGGCGAGTCTTCGACAATTTTACCCTCGTCCATAAAGATCACCCGATTCGCCACTTTACGGGCAAAACCCATTTCGTGGGTCACCACCATCATGGTCATTCCTTCGTTTGCCAGTTCCACCATCACGTCCAGCACTTCGTTGATCATCTCCGGATCCAGCGCCGATGTCGGTTCGTCGAACAGCATCGCAATAGGATCCATACACAACGCGCGAGCGATTGCCACACGCTGCTGCTGACCGCCGGAAGCTGCGCCGGAAATTTATTGGCATGTGCGGAAAGTCCCACGCGCTCCAGCAATTTCAATGCTTTTTCACGAGCGGGCGCTTTATCGCGTTTAAGCACTTTCACCTGCGCCAGGGTCAGGTTTTCGATAATCGACAGATGAGGGAACAGCTCGAAATGCTGGAATACCATCCCGACGCGGGAACGCAGCTTTGCCAGATCGGTTTTCTTGTCATTAACCACGATACCATCGACGGTGATTTCACCTTGCTGCACTGGTTCGAGGCCGTTGACGGTTTTAATCAGCGTTGATTTGCCGGAACCAGACGGGCCGCAAACCACCACCACTTCGCCTTTTTTCACTTCGGTTGAGCAGTCGGTCAGCACCTGAAAGTGACCATACCATTTTGAAACATTTTTCAGGGTAATCATTATGCTGTCCTTCTTTTCAAGTAGCTGACCAACAACGACGCGCTAAGACTAATAACGAAATAAACAAATCCGGCAAACAGGATCATCTCAACCTGCGTACCATCACGCTCACCAATGGTTGAGGCGGTACGGAAGAAATCGGCCAGAGATAACACATACACCAGTGAGGTATCCTGGAACAGTACGATGCCCTGAGTGAGCAGAAGCGGCACCATCGCGCGGAACGCCTGCGGCAGAATAATCAGTTTCATCGACTGCCAGTGAGTCATTCCCAACGCCAGCGCGGCGTCGACTGACCACGAGAAATACTTTGAATACCAGCACGGATAATCTCTGAATAGTAGGCCGCTTCAAACATCGAAAACGCCACCATCGCCGAAATTAAACGGATATCATTTTTTGGTGATAATCCCAGCACGTTTTGCAGAAAACCTGGCACGATCAGGTAAAACCACAGCAAAACCATAACTAAAGGAATCGAGCGGAATACGTTAACGTAGGCTTTGGCAAACCACGCTACGGGCGCAAAGCTGGACAAGCGCATCACCGCCAGCATGGTGCCCCACAAAATACCAATCACGACTGCCGTGACGGTGATTTTCAGCGTGATCACCAGCCGTCGAGCAGATATGGCAGGGAAGGGACAATGGAACTCCAGTCAAACTCGTACATTATTTGCCCCCCATGTTGCCAGGCAGGCGAACTTACGTTCAACCAGCGTCATTACCAGCATGATAACCGCGTTAATCAACACATACGCCAGCGTAATAGCGGTAAACGACTCCCAGGCGTGGGCTGAGTAATCAAGCAATTTACCCGCCTGCGCCGCCATATCCACCAGACCAATAGTCGAGGCGATGGCGGAGTTTTTCACCAGGTTCATCATCTCGGAAGTCATCGGCGGGACGATAACGCGATACGCGTTAGGCAACAGCACGTATCGATAAGCTGCGGTAGCGTCAGGCCCATCGCCAGCGCGGCATTTTTTGCCCACGCGGCAACGACTGAATGGCGGCGCGTACCTGTTCGCAAAACACGGGCGGCGGTAAACAGCCCCAGGCAGAGCATGGATGAAAGGAAAAACTGAATATTGGGATCCAGCTCGGCCTTAAACCACATGCCGATTTTCTCCGGCAACAGCTCCGGGATCACCAGATACCAGGTAAAGAATTGCACAATCAACGGCACGTTGCGGAACAGTTCGACATACAACGTACCCAGACCGGAGAGAAAACGGTTTGGAACGGTACGTAAAATGCCGAAAAATGAACCGACGAGGAAAGCGATAATCCAGGCGCAGATCGACAAAGCGATCGTCACCTGAAAACCACTCCAGATCCAACCAAGATAGGTGGTGTTGCCGAACGGGGCTTGTTGTAAAAAAATACCCCAGTTCCAGTCTATAGACATAAATCTACTCCAGAAAAAAGAGGGTAGCAGCGTTAACTGCTACCTCGAAGATTGTTACCCAGCGTATTGCGGTTTTCAGGCCCGATGGGGAACGACCATCAGGCGTATAGTCTGTCCGTGCTACGTAACAATCGAGAGGGCTGGAATTTCCGCCCCTGGTTCTTGTAATTAGTTCAGTGCTTTGTCATTCGGTTCTTTGAACAGTGCTTTCATTTCGTCTGACAGTTCGAAATTCATGTTCAGGTTTTTCGGCGGAATTGGATTTTTGAACCATTTATCAAACCATTTTTCCGCTTCACCGGAAGTCTGCACCTGAGCGATAGTGTCATCCATCAGCTTTTTGAACTGCGGATCATCTTTACGCAACATGCAACCGTAGGCTTCCTGAGACTTGCGGCTTGCCGACGATATCCCAGTTGTCTGGTTTCTTCGCTTTCGCACGTTCACCGGTCCAGCAGAGCGTTCATCCACTCATAAAGGCAACGGCACGACCGCTTTCCAGGGTACGGAAAGAGTCACCGTGATCTTTGGCGCTAATGATGCGCATATTCATTTTTGCTCTTCATTCAGTTTGTTGAGCAAAACTTCAGAAGTAGTGCCGGAAGTGACGACTACGGCTTTGCCTTTCAGGTCGGCAAAATCTTTGATATCGCCGCCCTTTTGGTCAGCAGGCGCGTACCGACCACGAAAATAGTATCAGAGAAAGCCGCCTGTTTTTGGCGTTCGACGTTGTTGGTGGTAGAACCACATTCAAAATCGAAAGTGCCGTTTTGCAGCAGTGGAATACGGTTTTGTGAGGTAATCGGAATCAGTTTTACCTGCAAGTCCGGTTTGTTGAGTTTCTTTTTCACTGCTTCAACAATGGCGTTGGAGTAATCCTGCGAGTAACCCACCACTTTTTGCTGATTGTCGTAATAAGAGAAAGGTACTGAAGATTCACGGTGACCGACGACAATCACGCCGTTTTTGGCGATTTTGTCCAGCGTACTGCCCGCTACCGGGGCGGCGTCATCTGCCTGTGCCAGTCCTGCGGAAAGCGCCAGGGCGAGGATTGCTGTGGCAGGTTTACGTAATTGCATATCCAACTCCTTTATCTTCTGCGTTAAGAACGCATGGATACCCGTTGTGAGTGTTTGTGTTGTTATCGTCTGCAACTTTATTGTGCAGTGTTGTGCTTGTTAGGTAACATTTAGTTTGGCTAAATGTAAAGATATTGATGTTTTATTGTTTGTTTTTGCGAGGTGCACCGCACCATTCCGAAGCAAAATTCTTAAAATGCACTCTTTTGGTGCTACCGCTGATTTGTGGTGGTGCAACCCGGTTGCGTCGCGGCTGATTTCATTGCTTACACAGTAAATAAAGCAACTTACATGCCAAAAAATACTTATGGGTGAATTAATTACGATTGTAATTTCAGGCTGAAAAAGTCATATTTCGGACAGAGTTATCTTTTCGGCATGGGACGTTTGCCGGGATGATAACTGCACACGGGAAAAATGCTTTTTACCTGTCTTTTCAAGGAAGAAACACCTTATGTCTGCATCTTCGGTTAAGCCGTTAAATGTTCAATTACCCGCAATAACCCTTATCCTTTTTGCGCTCTGTGTTGGGATGTTTTGTTACCTCGCACAATGGATGAGTTATGAAGAAGTCGATCAATCCGCACTCATCCATCTCGGTGCTAACGTTGCTTCTCTCACGTTGTCGGGTGAATCCTGGCGCTTATTTAGCAGTGTCTTTCTGCACAGTAGTTTTTCCCATTTGCTGATGAATATGTTTGCACTCCTGGTGGTGGGGGCAGTGGCGGAACGGATACTGGGAAAATGGCGACTTCTGATTATTTGGTTATTCTCCGGCGTCTTTGGTGGCTCATCAGCGCCTGTTATGCGTTACGCGATAGTGATCAGATAGTCATCACGTTGGGGCGTCCGGGGCAATTATGGGAATAGCTGGCGCTGCGTTAGCAACACAGCTTGCTTCAGGTGCGGGCACATACCATAAAAACCAGCGGCGAGTATTTTCTCTGTTGGGTATGGTGGCGCTGACACTGTTGTATGGTGCCCGGCAAGCAGGAATAGATAATGCTTGTCACATTGGCGGCCTGATTGCGGGTGGCGCAATGGGTTGGCAGAGAGCGCGTTTATCTGGGCAAAACCGGCTTGTTACGGAAGGTGGGATTATTGTTGCGGGTAGTCTTCTTCTGACCGGGGCTATCTGGCTTGCGCAGCAGCAGATTGATGAGTCAGTTTTACAAGTCAGGCAAAGCCTGCGTGAAGAGTTTTATCCGCAGGAGATTGAACAAGAGCGACGACAAAAAAAACAACAGTTAGCGGAGGAACGCAACGCCCTCAGGGAAACATTATCCGCTCCGGTAAGTCGTGAACAGGCCAGTGGTGATTTGCTCGCTGAGATTGCGATATCCATGATATGGCGATCAGTCGATGGTAATACGTTGTATGCCGCAATTGAAGACACCAACAGCATTGTTGTTTTCGACCTCGGACAAAAGAAAATCCTGCATACCTTTACAGCGCCCATAGCGAAAGAAAAGTCAGTCAAACATTGTGGTGGCTGTAAAGATCAGGGCGTCAGATCGCTGGCATTAAGCCCGGATGAAAAGTTGATTTATGCGACTTCATTTGAAGCGAATGCGTTATCGGTCATTAACGTGGCGACAGGGGAGATTATTCAGTCGATTACCACCGGTGCACATCCTGACAGTCTTATCCTCTCGCGTGATGGTACAAAAGCCTGGGTGATGAATCGCACCAGTAATAGTGTGTCAGCGATTGATCTGGTGACTTATCAGCATGTGGCGGATATCCCGCTGGAGAAATACGACGGGACGGGGACGAGTAATAAACCTGGTGCCTGGGTTATGGCTCTTTCCCCGGATGAAAAAATATTGTTGATACCCGGTATGGTCAGAGGTGACATTGTACGCATCAATACCATCACGCATCAGAAAGAAAGCTATCCGGCTAGTGATGCGCGAGGAACGATATCGGCGATGCGTTTTCGACCTGAAAACGGGGATGTAATTTTTGCCGACAGCAGGGGATTTCACGTATAAGCGTAGGGGATCAACAAGCCAGCATTATGACGCAATGGTGTAGCAGGAGCGTTTATTCCGTTGAGGGTATTAGCCCGGACGGTCAGTATTTAGCGTTGGTGTCATATGGCCTGCAAGGTTATGTCATCCTGCTCAATATTAATGCCGGGCAGATTATTGGCGTTTTATCCTGCCAGCTACGTTAATCACCTTCGTTTTTCAGCGGATGGTAGAAAAATATTTGTTATGGCGAAGAACGGGTTGATCCAACTGGACAGGACGCGCTCGCTTGATCCGCAGGCAATTATTCGTCATCCCCAATATGGCAATGTGGCTTGTATCCCTGAACCGTAAGAAAAAGGGGCATGATAACCATGCCCCAAAGCTCAATGAGAAAGTACGTTTTGCTCATGCAGGATACATCAGGTACATCAACGTTTACGTGCTCGCAGACTCATCAGCACAGCGGCAACCAAACAGTGCCGTCAGCACCCACAGCGGCCAGTTGCCGGTACGTGCGTATGGTGTGAGTCCGGTGGTCGGCGTCACATTAGTGGTTAACACCTCGCGGGTGAACTGCGGGATCATCGCCTGAATCTCACCCTGCGGGCCAATCACCGCCGTAATGCCGTTGTTGGTGCTGCGCAACAGTGGGCGCGCCAGCTCCAGCGCACGCATTCGCGCCATCTGGAAGTGTTGCCATGGACCAATAGATTTACCAAACCACGCATCGTTGGAGATAGTCAGCAGATAGTCGGTATCCGGCGGAAGTTATCGCGCACTTGCTCGCCAAGAATGATCTCGTAGCAAATGGCCGCAGTAAGCTCAATACCATTTACCGACAGCGGCGGCTGGATATATGGCCCACGGCTGAACGACGACATCGGCAGATCAAAGAACGGTGCTAACGGACGCAGAATCGACTCCAGCGGGACAAACTCGCCAAACTTTCCGAAGCGGTGGTGCCGGCGGACAGAACGTAAATAAGGTGGAATCCGGAGTACGCCTGCGCTACAACTGGAAGAATCCCAACACCGGATAGTAGAGGAAATCCTGATAGAATGTACCGAAACCCGTGACCAGCCGAAGAATAAAGAACGAGCCCTTTCTCGCCTGCGTACCTTTATATATGATAAAGAACACCAAAAGTACATTGACGACATTGCCAGCAAACGCAAAACGATGGTATCTACCGGAGACAGATCGGCAAAAATACGTACCTACAATTATCCACAAGGACGTATCACCGACCACCGCATCAACTATACCATTTACAATTTGGCCGCCTTTATGGATGGAGACATTCAAGACTGTATCGACCATTTGACTGTAGCGAGAATGCAGAACGTTTGAAAGAGAGCGAATTATAATTAAAATATCGTAAACCATAAACTGTAAATATAATAATGAACAAGCAACAATTATTTGAAAATATCCAAAAGAAAAAATCATTCCTCTGTGTAGGGCTAGATACCGACATAAAGAAAATTCCCGAACATCTGTTAAAAGAAGAAGACCCGATTTTCGCCTTCAATAAAGCTATCATTGACGCTACTGCCCCTTATTGCATCGCCTATAAACCAATCTGGCCTTTTATGAAAGCATGGGCGTAAAAGGATGGATCGCTTTCGAAAAGACTGTATCCTACATCAAGGAAAACTATCCCGACCAATTCATCATTGCCGATGCAAAACGTGGCGATATTGGAAACACTTCGGCTATGTATGCCCGCACATTCTTTGAAGAGCTGGACATTGACTCAGTCACCGTAGCTCCTTACATGGGTGAAGACAGCGTGACTCCCTTCCTGAGTTACGAAGGCAAATGGGTAATCCTGCTAGCACTTACCAGCAACAAGTTCCCACGACTTCCAGCTGACCGAAGACACCAACGGCGAACGCCTTTTCGAAAAAGTATTGCGCAAATCACAAGAATGGGCCAACGATGAAAACATGATGTATGTAGTAGGCGCCACACAAGGACGTGCTTTCGAAGACATCCGTAAAATTGTCCCCAACCACTTCCTGCTTGTACCTGGAATCGGTGCACAAGGAGGTTCTCTAGAGGAAGTCTGCAAATATGGCATGAATAGTACCTGTGGACTTATTGTTAATTCAAGCCGTGCCATTATCTATGCGGATAAAACTGAGAATTTTGCGACTGTAGCAGGACAAGAAGCTCAGAAAGTCCAGGCACAGATGGAGAAAATAATGTGCCAATAAAACAATGTGCTAATATGCAAATTACCAGGTAGATACATAGCGTAGTACATTGGTTTATTAGCATATCAGCACACTGAATAATCATTCCCCATGAGTGACCGAAAAATTATAAATGACCCCGTCTTCGGTTTATCAACATCCCGAAGGGGTTACTATATGACATTGTATGTCACCCATTGCTGCAACGTCTTACCCGCATCAAGCAACTGGGCCTGTCCTCTGCTGTATATCCGGGAGCACAACATACCCGTTTCCAACACTCATTAGGTGCTTTCCACTTAATGAGTGAAACTATCAAACACCTTACCGCCAAAGGTAACTTCATCTTTGACAGCGAAGCGGAAGCCGTACAAGCTGCCATCCTGTTACACGACATCGGACACGGTCCCTTCTCCCATGTGCTGGAAAACACATTGGTAGGAGGTGTTTCACATGAAGAAATCTCCTTGATGCTGATGGAACGAATAAACAAGGACATGAAAGGTCAACTCAATCTTGCCATACAGATATTCAAAGATGAATATCCCAAGAAATTCCTGCACCAACTGGTCAGCGGCCAATTGGATATGGATCGTTTGGACTATTTGCGGCGTGACAGTTTCTATACCGGTGTATCCGAAGGCAATATCGGGTCCGCCCGCATCATCAAAATGCTTGATGTAAAAGACGATCACCTGGTAGTAGAGTCTAAAGGTATTTACTCCATCGAAAATTTCCTGATGTCCCGCCGCCTGATGTACTGGCAGGTATATCTGCACAAGACATCCGTTGCCAGTGAAAAAATGCTGATCAACACTCTGACACGAGCAAAGGAATTAGCTTTACGTGGCGTGGAGCTGTTCGCCTCACCCGCTTTAAGATTCTTTTTATACCACTCTATTGATAAAAAAGAATTTTATAACAGCCCGGATTGTCTTGAAAATTTTATTCAATTAGATGATAATGATATATGGACCGCACTGAAAGTTTGGAGCAATCACAGCGATGTGGTATTGTCCACTCTGAGCCGTGGAATGATTAACAGGAGACTATTCAAAGTAGAGGTGACCTCCTCTTCTATCACAAAAACGCGAAAAGAAGAAATTCTTTCGAGGATAAGTAAACAACTGAATATCAACAAAAAAGAAGCAAAATACTTCCTATCTATATCCAGTATAGAAAACAATATGTATAAAAAGGAGGATGACAGTATTGAAATCATCTATAAAGATGGCAGCACCTGTGATATAGCCAAGGCTTCAGATATGCTCAACATCTCTCTCCTCTCCCGAAAAGTCAAGAAATATTATATATGTTACCTGCGTTCCGAAAACGACGGACATTAAATAATTAGCGAATTGTACGGATATATAAAAAAAAATGCGTAATTTGCATAATTAATGATGTGTTTACACTAACATGTAACACGCAAGTAACAAAACTGAAACATTTAGAACATAAAGAATTAGACAGTATTATGGAGTTCTCAGCTAAACAAATTGCGGAATACATCCAGGGAATTATTGTTGGCGATGAAAACGCAACTGTGCATACTTTTGCTAAAATAGAGGAAGGCGTGCCGGGAGCGATTTCTTTTCTTTCAAATCCTAAGTATACTCATTACATTTACGATACTCAGTCTACCATTGTGTTGGTAAACAAAGATTTCGTTCCCGAGCAAGAAGTAAAAGCTACCTTAATCAAGGTAGACAACGCCTACGAAAGCCTGGCTAAATTACTGACGCTCTATGAAATGAGCAAACCTAAAAAGACCGGTATAGATCCGCTGGCATACGTTGCCCCCACTGCGAAGTTGGGGAAGGATGTATATATCGCTCCGTTTGCCTGCGTAGGCGATGGTGCTGAGATTGGGGACAACACTTCCCTCCATCCGCACGCTACTGTAGGAAGTCATGCCAAAGTAGGTAATAATTGTACACTTTATCCACATGCCACTATCTATCACGACTGCTTGGTAGGAAACAACTGTACCCTGCATGCAGGCTGCGTAATCGGTGCTGATGGATTCGGATTCGCACCTTCTCCCGAAGGGTACGAAAAAATTCCACAAATAGCATTGCCATCATAGAAGATAATGTGGAGATTGGTGCTAATACTTGCGTAGATCGTGCCACCATGGGTGCCACCATTGTACATAAAGGGGTGAAACTGGACAACCTGATCCAGATAGCACACAATGTGGAAGTAGGAAGCCACACTGTCATGGCATCACAGGTGGGTATTGCAGGTTCTACCAAAGTAGGTGAATGGTGTATGTTTGGCGGACAAGTAGGACTAGCCGGACATATTAAGATAGGTGACAAGGTAGGTATCGGCGCACAAGCAGGCGTTCCCGGCAACGTGAAATCCAACGAGCAAATTCTAGCACTCCGGCCATCGACGCCAAGAATTTCATGAAATCATCGGCCGTATACAAAAAACTACCCGAAATGTACGCCACACTGAACGCCATGCAGAAAGAGATAGAAGAATTAAAAAAACAACTAAATAAATAAACCCCATGTTGAAACAGAAGACATTAAGAGGCAGTTTTTCTTTAAATGGAAAAGGCTTCACACCGGAGTAAACTTGACGGTGACATTCAATCCTGCACCGGACAACCACGGGTATAAAATCCAACGAATTGATCTTGAAGGACAACCAATAATTGATGCCGTAGCAGAAAATGTAGGTGATACCACCCGCGGCACTGTGCTGATGAAAAACGGAATAAAAGTAAGTACAGTAGAACATGCTTTGGCAGCTCTTTATGCAGCTGGTATAGACAACTGCCTGATTCAGGTAAGCGGTCCCGAATTCCCTATTCTGGACGGCAGTGCTAAAGCGTATGTAGAAAATATACAGCGTGTAGGAATCGAAGAACAGAATGCTGTCAAGGATTACTATATTATAAAATCAAAAATCGAATTTAGGGACGAGGAAACCGGATCTTCCATCATTGTTCTTCCGGACGAAAATTTCAGTGTGAACGCACTGATCTCTTATCAGTCTAAAATACTGTCCAATCAGTTCGCCACACTGGAAGACATGGCTAAATTCCCCACCGAGGTAGCTTCCGCGCGTACCTTTGTATTCGTCCGCGAAATAGAACCATTGCTGGGTGCCGGACTGATCAAGGGAGGCGATCTGGACAACGCCATCGTAATTTACGAAAAAGAGATGAGCCAAGAAAATTATGACAAGCTGGCCGATGTCATGGGTGTTCCCCACATGGACGCCACCAAACTGGGCTATATCAATCATATCCCTCTGGTATGGGACAACGAACCGGCACGTCACAAGCTACTGGATATCATCGGTGACTTGGCACTGATAGGCAAGCCCATCAAAGGCCGTATCATCGCCACCCGTCCTGGGCACACCATTAATAACAAGTTTGCCCGCCAAATACGCAAAGAAATCAAACTTCACGAAATACAGGCCCCATCCTATAACTGCAATGAATCCCCCATCATGGACGTAAACCGCATTCGCGAGCTGCTCCCGCACCGTTATCCGTTCCAGTTGGTGGACAAAGTCGTTGCCATCGGCGCGAACCACATTGTCGGTGTGAAAAATGTAACAGCCAACGAACCTTTCTTCCAGGGACATTTTCCGCAGGAACCTGTCATGCCTGGTGTACTTCAAGTAGAGGCCATGGCACAATGCGGCGGTCTGCTTGTTTTGAACTCAGTGGATGAACCCGAAAGGTACTCCACCTACTTCATGAAGATAGACGGAGTGAAGTTCCGTCAGAAAGTAGTGCCGGGAGACACTTTATTGTTCCGTGTTGAATTGTTGGCTCCTATCCGCCGGGGCATCTCCACAATGAAAGGATATGTGTTTGTAGGCGAGAAAGTAGTCTGCGAAGCCGAGTTTATGGCACAAATAGTAAAAAATAAATAACCACTAAAAAAACAACATGATTAGTCCATTAGCATATATACATCCCGAGGCAAGAATTGGTGAGAATGTAGAAATCGGTCCTTTTGTGTTTATCGACAAGAATGTAGTTATCGGCGATAACAACACAATCATGCCTAACGCCAATATACTGTATGGCTCACGCATAGGGAACGGCAACACCATTTTTCCGGGAGCTGTTATAGGCGCTATTCCCCAGGATTTGAAATTCCGCGGTGAAGAAACGACTGCCGAAATAGGTGATAACAACACCATTCGCGAGAATGTAACCATCAATCGTGGTACAGCGGCTAAAGGCAAAACCATAGTGGGCAGTAACAACCTGTTGATGGAAGGGGTACACGTAGCACATGATGCCATCATAGGCAGCGGTTGCATCATAGGCAATGCCACCAAGATGGCAGGTGAAATTATCATTGATGATAACGCCATTATCAGCGGTGCCGTATTGATGCACCAATTCTGCCGGGTAGGCGGTTATGTAATGGTACAGGGCGGTTCACGTTTCAGCAAGGACATTCCTCCTTATATTATAGCGGGGCGCGAACCCATCGCTACGCAGGAATCAATATCGTAGGACTCCGCCGCCGCGGATTCTCTAATGAACTAATAGAGAATATACACAACACCTATCGCATTATTTATCAAAATGGTATGAACGTTACCGATGCCTTGGAACAAGTACGCAAAGAAATACCTATGAGCAAAGAAATAGAATATATTATTTCTTTCATAGAAAATTCTCAAAGAGGTATCATCAGATAACAAAGTTTTTTATAACTTTACTGCACGAAAAAAAAGTTATATAGTATATACAGTAAAATATATGATTTACAGATTTACAATAATCTCTGACGAAGTCGATGATTTTATAAGAGAAATAAAGATAGACTCGGAAGCAACTTTCTTTGATTTGCACGAAGCGATATTGAAAGCGGCAGGATATAAAGATGACCAGATGACCTCTTTCTTCATTTGTGATGACGACTGGGAGAAAGATCAAGAAATCACACTGGAAGATATGGGAAGTAGTTCGGAAGAAGACAGCTACATCATGAGAGAAACCCGCTTGAGTGATTTGGTGGAAGACGAAAAGCAAAAATTGCTGTATGTATTCGACCCGCTGGCAGAACGAGTGTTTTTCATTGAACTATCGGAAATCATCACCGGCAAAGACCTTGACAAAGCAGTATGTTCGCGCAAAGCTGGAGAAGCCCCTAAACAAACCGTCGACTTTGACGAAATGATGGCAAAAAGCAATAGCGGAAATCTGGATATAGACGAGAATTTTTATGGTGATCAAGACTTCGATATGGAAGACTTTGATCCCGAAGGATTTGATATGGGCGGTGCCTCCTCACCGGACCCTTATGAGCAAGAAAACTATTAATCTTAACGGGGGCGGACGTTAAACGTCTGCCCCTCTCTTTTTATAAACACCATGCCTGACACCCTTATCGTCCTTATCGGCCTACCGGTGTAGGAAAGACCGAACTAAGCCTTTCCATTGCCGAACACTTCCGGACTTCCATTGTCTCGGCAGATTCACGCCAATTATATGCAGACCTGAAGATAGGAACTGCCGCCCCTACTCCCAAGCAACTGGCGCGTGTTCCTCATTACTTTGTCGGAACATTACAACTAACAGATTATTACAGCGCCGCACAATACGAAGCAGATGTGTTAGCACAACTGGAAATCCTGTACCAAAACCATGACACTGTAATACTGACCGGAGGTTCCATGATGTATATAGATGCCATCTGCAAAGGCATAGATGATATCCCCACTGTAGACAACGAAACACGCCAGCTGATGCTACACCGTTACGAACAAAAAGGACTGGACACTCTTTGCGCCGAACTAAAGCTGCTGGACCCCGAGTATTACAAAATAGTGGATCTGAAAAATCCCAAACGAGTAATACATGCATTGGAAATATGCTACATGACTGGAAAAACTTATACTTCTTTTCGTACCCGCACTCACAAGGAACGCCCTTTCCGCATCATCAAGATAGGACTAACTCGCGACCGCGAAGAATTGTATGACCGCATCAACCGCCGCGTGGACATCATGATGCAGGACGGCTTGTTGGAAGAAGCCCGGCAGGTATATCCTTTCCGGCATCTGAACTCGCTCAATACCGTAGGATACAAAGAAATATTCAAGTATCTGGATGGAGAATGGACATTGGAATTCGCTATCGGGAAAATCAAACAAAATTCCCGTATCTACTCTCGTAAACAGATGACCTGGTTCAAACGAGACAAAGACATCGTTTGGTTCCATCCCGACCAGCAAACAGAAATTATGCAATATATTCATTCAGTTAACCACTAATTACAATCATGAAAAAATTACTAACCTTCATCATGGCTTGCGTCATCAGCCTGGGTGTAACCGCCCAAATCTCGAAAGAAGCATTTGAGAAATGGCATCAAAACAAGTATTCCATGTTCATCCACTTCGGTCTTTATTCCGAACTGGGAGGCGTATGGGAAGGCAGCCCCGTCACCCGAGGATACAGTGAACAAATCCAGTCGTTTGCGGGAATCTTCAGTGATTGGTATGGAGATACCGCTCTGCGTTTCAATCCCACCCTGTTCGATGCAGACGCTATTGTGTCACTGGCCAAAGAAGCCGGTATGCGCTCCATCATCATTACCACCAAGCATCACGACGGTTTCTGTATGTTCCGTACAGCCACCACCGACTATAATTCATACGATGCCACCCCTGGCAAACGCGACTTTATAAAAGAGATGGCGGAAGCTTGCAAACGTGGCGGAATCAACTTCGGCATCTATTTCTCACTGATAGACTGGCATTTTCCACAAGCCTATCCCATCTCCAGCCATAACTGTGATTTCATCACCCCACAACACCATGAATTCACCAAAGCACAAGTTACCGAACTGTTGACCAACTACGGTCCCATTTCTGAACTTTGGTTTGACATGGGTTCCAACACTCCTGAACAAAGCAAAGAACTGTATCAACTAGTGCACAGATTGCAACCAGACTGTATGGTAAGCGGCCGGTTGGGCAACGATCAGTATGACTTCAGTGTCATGGCAGACAACACATATCCCGAAGGCTCTTTGCAGACCGCATGGCAAACAGCAGCTTCCATGTTCGATGAAACCTGGAGCTACCGTTCCTGGCAAAAAAGGGGGGACGTTCACACCAAAGCGATGGAAAAACTGCGCAGCCTGATCAATGTAGTTTCCCATGGTGGAAACTTCCTGCTGAACATCGGTCCCAAAGGCGACGGTTCCGTAGTACCCTTTGAAAGAGAAGTGCTGAAAGAAATCGGTATCTGGTTGAAGAAAAACGGTGAAGCCATTTATGGTACAGAAGCCTCTCCTTTCCGCGAGCAATTCGAATGGGGAACCATTACCCGCAAAGGCAATAACCTCTACCTCATCTTATCGGGCAACCGTCCTGCCGATGATAAAATCACTTTGAACATACCGGGATGCAAACTGCAAAAAGCAGACATTAAAGCGATTCAGAAAGGACAGGAGATGATCTTCACACTGCCCGCCGACGCATATGGAAAAGATATCCAAGTGATTTGCGCCACGTTCGACCAACCGGTGAAACCACAACCTATAGCTGCACAGCGCACTCCTAATTATAGTTATTCCTGTTTCGATTATTACAGCAACTACCGCAGTACGGTGAGCTATCAATGGAGCATCAACAAATCCAACCTCAACGCATTGGAATTTACCTATACTCCGCAGGAGAACGGTAAGGAATTACTGGTTGAAGTAGATGGAACACCTTACACAGTAACCCTTGACGCAAGCAAGGCACAGGCACTAAACCTATCTTCCAAGGCCGTATGGGGTCAGCGTTACTTCTGCGGGCCGGCAGCGGATTGTTCGATGCTCCTGCCACCATCCATACTGATCCGGAAAAAGCACCGGTAAGAAAAGGACAATGGAAAGAAGTGAATGAGGAAAAAGCCATGTTCCCCAGCAATATTCTGGAAAGTTACTTCCTAATGCAGCAGGTAGAATCGCCCAAAGCACAAGATATTCTAGTAGATGTAGGTGCTGGAAACGGTATCGAAATCTATCTGAACGGCAAGTCTGTAATGAAACACCTCAACCCTTACCGCTGCAAGTTCCGTGAGGAAAAGGTGCTGCTACCACTTCAAAAAGGCAGTAACCAAATTGTGGTAAGAATATACAACCGCTTTGAAAAAGAAACAGGCTATCTGCTGCGCCCATCAGCGGAACAGGTTATCTACAAACAGAAATTCACTTTGCCGCAAGTGGCAAAAGGGAAAGTTCATACTGTTGTTGCAAAACAGAATAATCTGCCATCCATCCATAAGGACACAGAATTATCCAATCTGAATGTAAAGGCAAAATAAAACTCTGCAATAAATAAAAAGCGAAATGCCTCTCCCCGGATGTTTCTGTCATGAAATGTCCGGGGAAAGTTTTATATAAAGAAAACATCATTCTAGAATTTACTAATAACATTGACAGGTCACATGCATGAAAATCATAATATTCATAAAGTACCCTTCATACAGTCTGTTCCGATATTATGCTTTCTTTCTGTCTGCTTGATAATTCAAAATTACCCCCAGTACCATCAGTACAGAAAGTACAATCCATGCAACATTCAGAAAGATTCCTTTCCATTCCTGCCGGGTAATGAACTGTGAATACAAAGGTCGTATAATCGGAGCTTGAGGATGGTGGAGTTTACAGCGGGACCGATCAATGGCCCTTTGATAATCATCTAAATCAAAAATACAACGCTCATAACATACAACGGCTTGTCCTTTCTCATGCCTCACCGGAATAACCCATGCCTTAACTTCCCGCTCCTCATACTTATGACGGGGCAATGAATCGGTAAATGCAGGAGCTACAAAGAAATGATATTGCTTCTGTTCCTTACGATAGCGGTGTCTGCCCATACTTCGTGTCACCTCACGAGTGACAGTCACACTGCTCCTTCGGGCATAATCCACCTCCAGAGTATCGAAAGTAAAATACAGAGCATTATTCCCCCCATTATATAAATCGGTAACAGCATGATAACGCACCACTTCATCTGCCGAATGAAAAAGCCAGTTCTGTAAAGGAATATTAAAGGCCATACTGGCAGCCGCCATCAATATAAGAAAAGGAATTTTCCATCTTGAAGCAATGATAAAAGCCCCTCCGGCGAGAGTGAGTAACGGAGGGAAAGCATACGTCGTAATTTGTAACCAGCCCCCCGGATTAAAACCAAGAGCAACAGTGAACAAGATTCCTGCTAAAGAAGGAATGAAAAGTAATACCAATAACTTAACGACCCAGTTTTTCATTATTCAATATTAGTTTTGTCTTGCCAAAGATAGTAATATAAATCCAAAAAAGAATCTGTAAATGCTTACAGCAGCTTACAGATCCTTTTCCACTTTATTCTTGCAAGACGAACACGTTCTTTATTTCTCTAATGCTTTTATTAATTCTTTTTTTACGGTATCCACTCCCGGGAAACCGGTGTATTTTTGAATAATACCCCCTTCTTTATCGACAATAATATAAGTCGGAACCCCCTGTATGCTGAACTGCTTGCTCAGGTAATTCCACTGAGCCGCCGTTACTCGGTAATGCTCTCCATGAATATCCGGAATCATGTTATCCCACGTTTCTTTGGGCGAGTTCTCTCCGGCAATAAAAACATATACAATATCTTTACCTTCAAGATCTTTCTTCATCGGTTTCATCTGTTTCATAGCCATTTTGCAAGGACCGCACCAATCGCCCAAAAATCGACCAAAATCACCTTACCCTTAAATTTAGAAGTGATAGAATAAAATAAATCTTCATCTTTTACTTCTCCGGATTCATTAACAGTATAACCTTTCTTTTTCTTATTAGCTTCAATCGTTTCCAAAAGACGGTTGTTCATCTTGTCAGTCTGCTGAGATAATAAGGATCACTCATCTTCCGTATCTCCTCAAAATCATGTATAGTCAATGGAGTGAAGTCACTGATTTTCTGAGCATATTTCATCATTTTCTGCAGATCGAAAAAAAGTCCTTGCTCTGTACCCAAATATCCGGCTATAATCTTTTTCAAGATATAGTCTTGCTGCATAGAACTGAATTCTTTAAACAAATCATCGTATTTTATTCGCAATTCTCCCATTTTTTCCCGATAGACAGATGTTTTTCCGGCATCTGTATCAGCCTTGAACTCACGTATTATCTCAGCATCTTCAACAGAAACTTTATCGGAAGAGAGAATAAACGCAAATATATCACTCAACTTATCATCCATCTTCACCCTCATATAGCCCATTCCTCTCACCAAATCAGCATAACCATTGGTATAAAGCATGACAGGCGAGTTCAGTATATTCAGCTGCCGGATATAGTCATAGAAATCATCACTCAATTCCGGTTGTTTAAACTTTTGATAAGCTTCACGAGCCGGTAATCCACTGCACTGCACATAAGCATAGGCTAAATTAGAGCTTACACGGTCAATGTCAAAGTACAAAGCAAATCATTCTGAGCCAATAAAAGATTCCGGTATGCCTGACTTCTTTTCTTATCGGAACAGATAGCAGATTTGGTTTCTTCATATTTTTTCAACCAATAAGCTTTATACTGACCGGCAGTCATATTATATAAATCATTCATATTCCAATGAACCATTCCCCATACATCCATCAAATGTTCATCATCGGTTATCATTTCATCATTCAAAGCCGCCATGGTACCTGAAAAATAGACTTTCTTTCCACCAGCACGCTTCCCTTTCAACAATTTGCTTTCAGAACGACTCAACTCACGCAAGTTGACAGCCATATCCAATTCACCACCGGGAACTAAAAATACATCAAAATAAATATCACGTCCCACAGAAAAACTGACCGTAGTCGGAGTACAAAGTTCAATCTCTGTCCGAAATGTTCCGTCTTCATTCACCTTAATTTCAGTATCCTCAAATTTAGCCGTCAACAAATCACAAGTCCTACAAGAAAACGGAAGTGCATAGTGCTTCTCATAGCCTAACAAACGACCGGTTATCACTGATTTGCCATCTTTCAATTCAGCCTTAGGCAACGGTTCATCGTAATTCAATTTCTGTTTCTTCACATCATCCGATAAATCTAATTCCGGTAATTTTCCATCCAAATGGATTCCCCATACCTTGAAACAATCTTCACAATCGCTTTCAATGAAATCAATCACTTTCACTGTGGGGGGCAATAACGGAAAAATAAGACTAAAAGAAGCTTCGCCGCTATCGGGCATCCAAAATTTTTCACCCAAAGTGATTCCATTACCGGAACGAATCGGATACTTCTCTCCATTATCAGCCAACAAATAACTTTCATTACTTATCTGAATCCAATTATGAGGACGGAAAAAGGCTTTTATATCCAATACGGTTGCCGTATCCGAAACCACCACTCTGTCTATCTCAATAGTAGAAGAACTACGAGCGATGAAAGGCGGCTGTTTAACCACCCGGTTTTTTGCCTGCAAAAGGCAGCAACTCACCATAGCAAGCAATAGAATACCAAAGTTTTTCATTGTATTTTTTTTTAACATACTTACTTATTTCCCAAGTTCCTATCCAAAATATTCTTTACTTCTTCGTATGCCTTTGTATATCCACGGACCAAAGTAATACCATCCGGAGAGATTAACATAAGAATGGGAACTCCTGAAAAATAAAGGTCTTTCACTATAAAGCCGTTACCCTCCTCCTCTGTGTAACTGTAGTCCACGGATGGCTTAGCAATCCCTGTACCCGTTCATCTTTCTTAAACTCTTCAGAACTTCCCTGCAACGATTTCAATAAATCATCACGGGTAAATCCCAATACCTCCAAACCTTTTCATGATATTTTTGATAGAGATCCATTATTTTAGGATTTAACCAAAAAGTACCAGGACATAATCCCCAATGATAAATCAACACATATTTGCCTTTATAATCAGACAAAGACACCTTCCGGTCATCTTTATCTGTCACTGTAAACTCCGCTGGCGCAAAGCTACTTCAATATTCTTCAATACAAGCAATTGCTTGTCAAGTATTTGTCCAAAATATGAATTTTGAACCTCTGGAGTAAATTGTGCCAAACGCTCTTTCACATCCTTATAAGTAGCATCAAAAACAAAAGCGGATGCATACATAAAAGCGGCATATTCCATATCGTTCACTTTCAATGCCAGACTATCACGAACAGTCTTCAGTATTAGCGGACGATGATATTCATTATACATTTGCCCGTATTTTGCCACACTATCATTTTGCTTTGTATCCTGATATTTCAGTATCTGACTGAAGATATCAATCATTTCAGTATTGGAAGACGCAGTCAGGCTATCGTACCTAGCCACCAACGAATTGTCATAAAAACCACCCGAATGACGAACCGCACCCAAGTAATCCAAAGACCCTTTCAGTTTTATATCATCACCTACACGAGCTATAATCTCAGCTCCGCGAATACAACTCCGTAACGGTTCACCCATTTTAGGCTGATGCATCAATAAATAAAAAGTAGTATGTTCCATAGGAATAAAAGCCGAGAAAGTTCCCTCCTTTTCCACCAATATGGTATCTGTCCCGTCTTCTTTCCAATCGGGCAATAAAAAAGTTTTAAGAAAAAGAGTATCTCCGACCTGAAGCCCTTCCAAATGACCGGATAGTTTAAAGCCATCGGTCTGCATAGTTTGCCGGCATGATACTAGAGCCACTGCAAAGAGTGCCAAAGCCAAAATTTTCTTCATATATTCTTACTTTTATATAAATGACTTCCGTTATTTTGCATGACGAAGTGCCAACGTATCTTTTTTCTCTACAGGAAATGACTTTGTCGGAATATCACCTCTAAAGAAACCTTCCTCCTTTATTTTTTTGATACGTTTCCATGCCTGCTGGTAAAGTGTTATGCGGTCTTCCACCGGATTCCCGTCTTCGTCCAAGGCATAACGCTGATCTTCGGGAACAGTAGCCATGTATTTCTTATAATAGCGAATGGCATTCTTCTCATCTTCTTTCCAATCATAGAGACAGGCTATTTTATAAAGAATGGAGTTTTTCTTTGTATAAATATATAACTTCTCCAAGGCTTCCACCTCTTTCTTTGTATCCCCCGCATAATCGTAACATTCTACCAACCCGTCATAAAGACGTACCATCATACTATCAGAAGGAACCGCTATGCGGAAGGCTTCTTCCATATATTCCACACCCTCCTTTTTCCAGGAAGTGCGTTGCCGAAGCTTTTGCCAGATAATAGAGCACATTCACATCCATCGGATTTTTTGATAGGCTTCTTTCAGATTATCGTATGCACCATAAAACCAGTTATCCCCATAATGGGATACACCTAAATAGTAAAGAGTGAGAAAACTACGATCACCCAGTTCTTTTAATGACTCATAGCGTTTTACCGCTGTTCCGTACTCTTTCAGCATACAATAAGCTTTCGCATTCTGGCGGTTCACATCTATATTGGTGGTATCGGACAAACGATAAACTTCCGTCACATCAACAGCATCTTTAAACTGCTGATTGTTATTAAAAATACCGGCAATGCGTGCCACTGTCTGGGCATCCAACGAATCACGCCGATAGGCTATGTTATAACTAAGAAAGGCACTGGCGGCATCCTGCAATCCCTCGTATGCCTGTCCAGATATTTGTATCCGGTGGCCGACAAGGAATCGCGCTCCAACCAGCCATGACAAGCCGTACGTGCTTCTTCATAATCTTCGGAGGCTAATAAAGAGCGTATGAACTGCAACCGGAAAAATTTATTTTCCGGTTGCAAATTCATTGCCTTCTGATAACAGTTGGCCGCCCGACGGGAGTTACCCGTCAATTTGTAACACTCGGCAAGGTCGATCAAAACTTTTGTGTTTGTGCTGTCTTTCAAGATAAGAGAGTTCAATACCCCTATGGCTTCCGGATAACGGTTCATCGCTTTCAGCGCCTGAGCTTTGGTAATAAGCAATAAAGAATCCTGACAATCGGATTCAATCAGCATAACTACTGTCTCATAATCATAATTATCCATTGCCTGACGAATCCCATCATTCACCTGGGCAAACAACGAAATGGGGAGCATACATAGTAGCAGTGTTACAAATTTCTTCATATCTTTATTCTTATTGTTTCTTTGTAGTAATCAATATCACGCCATTCTTGGCCTTGGCTCCATAAATGGCAGTACCTGCCGCATCCTTCAACACCGAAATAGATTCAATATCCGAAGCATTCATTTTTTCCATTTGACTATAAGGCTTTTCTATCCCATCAACTATAAGCAATGGTTTTTCCTTCCAATCTTTCAACGAAAAAGTTTCCTTACCTATCCGCAATGGATTTTCTTGAAAAACAGAGTCTGTCCTCAACTCCAAATGACGTGTTTCATTTGATTTTGTATCTTTACCGTCTAGTCTGAAAGTGACGGGAACCGTATATTTCACACGCACAGGCTGGCCTTTCTGCATACCCGGTTTCCATTTCGGCATAATGGAAATGACTCGGATGGCCTCACCGTCCAAATCCGGATCAATGCTCCTGACAACTTTGGGATTGGCTATATTACCATCTTTCTCAACTACAAATTGTACAATAACCTTTCCCTGTACTCCAGCTTTCTGAGCCTCCACTGGATATTTGATATTCTTCCCCAAGAATTTCAAACATTCTCCCATACCACCCGGAAACTCAGGCATCTCTTCAACAACCTGAAAAACCGGAACTTCATCAGAAGCTTCTTCACCACCTCCATAACCTACTACAACCACTTCCTGTGTCTTATTTGTGATTTCTCCCTCCAAATACACTTTTAAAGATTTAATTTTTCCAATAAGTTTCTCTGTAATAGTCAATTCCTTTGTTTTCATATTTATATATGAAACACTCAAAGTAGCCCCAACAGGCATTGAAATAACAAAATTTCCATCTAAATCAGTGATCGTACCTGAAGTGGTACCTTTGATAATCACATTAGCACCTACAACCGGAGCGTTTGTACTTTTTTCTAATACCTGCCCTTGCACTTTTTATTTCCTTTGCAGGATGTTTTTCGGGACTTTTAACCTCTTCGGTTTCATAATTGCCGTTAAATCATTAACTTTGACGGCTGAAATCTCATCTAACTCACTAGAGATTTCGGGGCGGGCAAAGGCTGCCACGGCAATGACTGCCAATGGAAGCACATACAGTACTTGAGTCGTGCCCACGGATTGGATTTCTTTTTTAACATCATAGTAATACGTTTTTTAAGTGAACTGTGATTGAAGCTGTTGGCCATAGAGTAGAGCCTTGTGCCAACAGCTTTTTTTATTAATAACAACTGATATTTCTTTGCATCAATACCTTGTGCAATCACGCTTTCGTCCGCTTCGAACTCGTGTATGTTCTGTAGTTCCTGTTTCAATAACCAGGAAGCAGGATTGAACCATTGGAAAAAGATGCAGATATCCGCTATAAGTAAATCTATGGAATGTCTCTTCCGTATATGAGCGTATTCATGCGTCAGTATTTCCTCACCGTTTTCCTTCAGGTCTTTCTCAGAGATCACTACAAACTTCATCCAACTGAACGAGCGATTTCTTTTTGGTGGGTTATCAGCGTAATACCATTTTCCTGACGGACAAGGGTGCTACCCTTTATCAGCCTCAGCATACGGGTCAGCGACCATACATTACGTAAAAAGAAGAATACAATACCCAACAAATAAACCATCAGCAGCGCTTCACGCCACATAATAGCAGATTCGGGAGCAGTTTCTATAGTAGCAGTCCGATTAAGATTAGCCATAAGCAGCAGTTCTTCCCAAGTCAGCAATTGTTGGCTGACTTCCATCGGTTCTTTCATGGTCACTTCCACAAAGGGAATGGCACAGGACAATATCAGTATTCCCAACAAAGCAATACGGTTAAAACGATGGAATGTTTCACGGCTCAGCAACAGGCGGTAAAATAAATAGAATACCGCCAGACAGACTGCCGACTTACAATATATACAAAAAATGCTCCCATAGTATGTATCTTTAATTATTCTCTTTATCCGGATTATTCATGCGCCTTTTCCACATCCCGGATAAGCTGCTTCAATTCATCCAGAGAAATCTCCTCCTCCTTCACCAGTGAAGAAACCGCTCCTAAATAAGAGTTATTGAAATATTTACTGATAACCCCTTTCAACGTCTTCTTCTTAAAATCATCACAGCTTACCACCGCATAATACTGATAGGTATTTCCAAATACCTCATGACTGAGAAACCCCTTTTCCTCCAATCCTCTCACAATGGTAGACAGAGTATTGAAATGTGGACGCGGTTCATCATAAAAATCAAGTAACTGTTTTACAAACAACGGGCCTTTTTCCCAAAAATAACCCATAATCTCTTCTTCCTTTGCTGTCAACATTTTCATAATCTTTCTTTTGATTATCACAAAGAACTAAAACTTTTAGTTATAAAACTAATTTTCATAGTTAAAGTAAACTAAAAGCTTTAGTTACCTGCTGTAAAACAGTATATCCCGTTTTCATCAGTAGGTGAAGGGATATACTTATCATAAATAATCCACCTATAAGGAAACTACAGATCTCTATATACTTTATACTTCCCTGAACAATCTATTATTCGTCAATGACCGGTTTATTCTCCGTCAGCCTTTTCAGGCGGAGAAGTGCCTCCATATAATAATAATCAGCATAAATGATGGATGCATCAATCTCTGATTCGGCAGGCAAGTGTCCTGTGGAATGAAGCAGGAAAGCAGGTTTACTTTCACCACACTGGTATTTGTCAGAACTCAGACTGGTTAGCATTTTTACAGCCGCCTGTTTATATTCCAATGCTTTTTCAGCCGGCAGATAACCGGACAATTCTAATAAAGCAGAAGCTACCACACAAGCGCAGAAGCATCCCGGGGAGCATCGGGAATGGACGGATCATTAAAATCCCAATAAGGAATATAGTCTTCGGGCAGATTTTTCAGATATACATCCGTTACTTTTTGTACAAAATCGAGGTAACGGACATCTTTTGTTTCCCGATAAACGACTGTATAACCATAGATAGCCCATGCCTGACCACGAGCCCACATACTGTCATCCGAATAACCTTGATGGGTCACTCCCTTGATAAATTCACCTGTCAGAGTATCATACACTGCTACATGATAAGAGGTATAATCCGGACGAAAATGATATTTCATCGTCTTATCCGCATGAGCCACGGCAATGTCAAACAAATAAGGATTACCTCCATTCTTGGCTGCCCAGAAAAGCATTTCCAGATTGATCATATTGTCCATGATGGTATTATGACCGCCAAACATTTTCACATTGCGAGGCCATGAAAGCATAGTACCTACACGGGGATTGAACAATGCTGATAACGAATCAGCCGTATTGATTATAACTTGCTTATATTCCGGATTACCGGTCAGACGATAACCGTTACCATAGCTACAAAAAACCAAAAAACCCAAATCATGATCGTATGCAGGAATCTCCGAGAGAAATTTCAAAGAAGCAGTAAACTTTTCGGCCTCTTCCTTTATTTTCGGATCTTGTGTATATTCATAATCATACCACAAGATGCCCGGCCAGAAACCTCCGCACCATTCTTCCTTACTCACTTTACGATAGTTCCAGTCAGACTGGCCATCCATTATGTTACGAGGCATCATAGTGTAATCTACCTCCCGCCCTTTTCCATGCATAACCTCCAAAGTACGATATACCTGGCGATCACAATATTCCAAAGCTCTGTCCACCTCCAGTTTGTTGTCTACTTCAGTACAGGCTGAAAGCAGACATAACCCTATACCTACTAATAGATTTTTTGTATTCATAATTATCCTTTCTTTTTTACTTATTGATACGGAACCAATCGGCATCTACCCAACCTCTTTCCTTACCATAAGGAGCTGTACTGAATAATCCTACTTTCGCTCCTATCCACTTACCCTGACGAGCGGTAAAAGGCACTCCGGCCGATGTATATTTCCTGCCGTCCAGACTGTAGCTGAAATAACAGATACCTCCCCCAGTTACTTTCACCTGCAAATAAATATCACGCTCATAATTGGGATAGAGCCCGGCTCCGAACCGGCGGCTTACAGGTAATTCCGCAAGACGGGTCACTGTTTCAGGAGACCGTTGCTCCGCATCCTTGCAGACCACTTGATTCAATATAAATTTATCACCTTCTTTTACTACACCCAGATAGCCATAATCCCACCCCATCACTATCAGTCCGGACTGCTGTCCGTCTGCTTTCGCCGAAACTTTCAGTTTGGCAGTCACTGTAAATTCTTCGGCAGGGAATTTTTGTAACAAGAGATTCGGCACCTCCCAAAAATTCACAAAATCCTTGGACAAAATATGTCCATATATACGAATGTAACCCAAATCAGAGGTAAAGCCAAACGTATCCTGGTAATTGGCATGCCATTCCCATTGCAAGCCCAATTGCCTTGTGTTGAATTCATCACTCTCAATCGGTGTCTCTATAGGATAAGTCCTGCCTACATCCGGCTTTTTATATCGTTTTACAGGTTCACCACACCCATCTCCATCCTTGTCCTCCCCAATCACGGGCCAATCATTTTCCCACTTCATAGGATTCAAGTGCAAAACTCTACCATACATAGCTTTATCTTGAAAATTGATAAACCAAGACTCGCCTGTACAAGTTTCCACCCATCCTCCTGATGAGGACCATTTATATCTGTATCTCCCTGAGCCATAACAATTTTCGATTCGTATGGGCCATACACATTACGAGAACGAAGTGCCAACTGCCAACCTGTCACCACCCCTCCCGCAGGAGCCAAAATGTAGTAATATCCATTACGTTTGTAAAACTTAGGCCCCTCGATGGTGTGATTCACCCCATCATTACCATCAAAAACCAATACAGGTTCACTAATGACTTTTGTACCTCCCGCATTCATCTCACAAACCGTAATCACACTATTGAATGCGGCACGACTGCCGCCCACGCATGTACCAAATACACTTTTCCATCCTCATCCCACAACGGAGTAGGATCTATCATTCCTTTCCCGGCCTTTACCAAGACCGGCTTTTCCCATTCACCCAACGGATCTTTAGTCTTTACCATGAAAATACCCCAATCGGGATCTCCCCAATAGATAAAAAACTCACCGTTGTGGTAACGGATAGAAGGAGCCCATACCCCTTTTCCATGTTGAGGAGCGTTAAAGAAGCCGGTCGGCTCTATCTCCTTCAAGGCATAGTTTGCCAAACGCCAGTTGACCAAATCCTTTGAATGAAGAATGGGCAATCCCGGAGCGCAGCCAAAACTGGAAGCGGTCATGTAAAAATCATCACCTGCGGCACAAACATCCGGATCAGAGTAATCCGCATGAATAATCGGATTAATATACGTACCGTCTTTCTGATCGGGCACCCATACCTTGGATACATACTGAGCATCTGCCTGTTGCCATGCACCACATACTAAAGCCGCTATAATCACTATCTTTTCATTCTTACCTATTATAAAAATGCCCTGAAACAATCATTCTTACCTTAAAAAACGTACTCTATTAAACTAAAAAATCACCTAACCTTCATTTTTGTTAACCTAATCTATCTATAATACGGACAAGAAAACCAATACACTCAACGAAAGTGGTTATTTTTATAATACTTGTCCTCTATACTTTTTATATTCTTCTATTTCCTGATCCGTCACTGGCACGAGTTGCATGGCCACACCACCTCCAGGCTTTAATGCGAACTGCATGATTTGAGAAGAATCCACCAACAAACGGGTACATTTCACCTGAGTACGAGTCTTCATTTTATCTCCCCCATCTGTATAAATACGGGCCAGATAGGTCTTTCCCTTATCTAAAAATGAAAGATTTACCGATTGAGCAGAACCTTCATTATTAGTCAAAGCTCCTACAAACCAGTCATTACCTTTGCGACGCGCCATAGTTATACACTTACCCGGAGCACCTTCTAATACTTTTGTATCATCAAATACGGTTTGCAGATTCTCGAACCATTCTATTTCGGGCTCCCCTTGATAGAATGAAGGGCGGTCATACCAGAAGATAGTTTGTAAAGGACTGTAAAAAATCAATGAAGCCGCCAACTGATGAGCATGGGTGTTCTTCAGGCGTTTGTCGAAATAACAGATGGTATAATCCGCTGCTCCATTAATCATACGGGTAAAAGGCAGAATCGTATTATGCGTAGCGTCGGGAAATTCCTCATTTCCCCGTATCCCTTCCTGAGTGAGCAAGTTAGGATAAGTACGGCTGAAACCGGATGGACGGAACTCATCATGAATATTAATCAACAATTTGTTTTCGGCAGCCAGACGAACCATATCATGCAGCCAAGTAGCCCAACGATGACTGGCATACTGTACGAAACCGGATTTCACACCTACGACTCCCCACTTATGCAGCAATGGAAAAAGCTCATGCATCTGTTTCATCAGGGCATGCTGATTGACATACACCCATACACCTACTCCTTTTTCTTTCCCGTATGCAATGACACGCGGCATGTCCAGTTTGGAAACCACCTTTGTGGCATCTCCGTCATGAGAAGTACAAGGCATATACATTGCCAGTCGAACAACATATAAGGAATATGATGGGCAGCACAGAAATCAATTGTGGCTATGGCTCCTTCGGTGGTAATAGTCGTTTCACGCATAATCTTGCCGGGCCTGATCCAGTCCGTATCGGTTATCTCACAAGGAGGATTCAGGTTCTGGATGATGTCGTTGTGTTCCAGCAATTCCCCCGGCTTATCAGCCGCCATGATAATTTTCCATGGAGTAGCATAATAAGTAACAATATCCACAGGGCTATACATGACCGAAGTCAGTGTATTCTGTTTAGTTGGAGAAGCTACAAACTTAGTCAGACACCAGTCATCTACATCGGCATCAGTCAAAGCTACCCACAGCCCATTGGGAAGTTCTACGGTCAAGGCACGTTCTACCGGCAATTTGATGTCATTAATGGCAAGGCGCTCAAAAGGAGCTTGCGCCCATTGCTCCGTCCACGCCACCGCACCGGGGGAAAACGTATATTCAGTCAGATCCCCCACCACTTTATGAAAAATGGCCTGTGGATGTTCAGGAAAAAAATAACGGAAAGCGATGCCTTCATCATACGCACGTACTTCTATGTTCAAACGATAATTAGAACCATCCTTTTTAGAAAGGTACATGGTAGCTGCATTATAAGCGTCATGTATCGTGCTGCGCTCTCCATACAAAGGATGCCATGTCTTGTCAACGGCAGGTTGATAAATAACACTGTCCACTTCCAGATTGTCCATCCAACAATTTGCCTGATTAATTTTACGGGCAAGCGCCAGTTCCCAAGTACGGTTATCCAGCTGAAGACCGGCACGGGAGTTTCCGACAACCTCTCTGCCTCTATATTTTACCTGATATACCATCTCATTCACCGAAGAAGAAATTCTCTCCTGCCTGAACATGACTTCATGAACTCCCTCCGGGGACATCAATTTCAATTCTTTAGAATGACCTGCATAAAGTGAAACCGTACAGGTCAACGCACATGCTATGAATACTATTTTTTCATAATGATAATGACTACTTTTTATATTGGTAGTACGGATGAACCGGAAAACTCACTCAATGAAAGGAAAAATAAAATATACCAGTAAAAAACAATTCACCGCAGAGACTCATGCTGAATATCCCTGCGGTGAATAAGGAAGCACAAAAATTATAATTTTTGATTGTAACCTTCATCCAGATCTTTGGTTTCTTTTCCCATTTTCACCCGTACAGGACCGGTAGCTGAATAGTACCACACACCATGCCGCATATAAATTGCAGCATATACGTCACGATCCGACTCTAAAACAAAGTTACCTTTCTTTAGTGAACGGCCACAGCCAAGATACATCAGTTGAAGCTTGCCTTCTTTTTCCCTTATTACTCCTAAACTGCCACAGAATGACACATGTCCGGAAGGATGATGAGCCTGCATATCTGTCACACTGAACAGATAATCCGCATACCCGTCCGCTGTATTCACTTTCAGCCCGATACAATCATCATCTCCCTGCAAGGCTTCTACACCGAGTACATTCGGACTACTCTTTTTATACGCTTCATAAACAGATACAAAAGGATGAGTCTGAGCATTATTACCCTCCTGACGGACAATCAAAGCAGGAGTCGGCATAGGAGGCATACAGATATCGCCGGGAGTCAACCCTTTATTCATCGTAGTCGGGGGAGCATCCACCCGATAAACTTCACGCCCCTCACCTCCTGTCATCCATAAACGTGCCGTAATATCTTCGGGCATACTCCATGAAGCGATAAAATTCTGGTTATAATCGGATTTACGCAGATTGGAAAACCAATGATATCCTTCATGCCACGTCTTGTCAAACTTCTCCAAAGCTTTATCAGGAAGCTTGTTCCCCTCCACATCGGTAACTGTCAGAGAAGTACCTACATGATGGAACAAATAATCATTATCCATCAGATTCGACCGGAAAATATCCACATAATAACCACGATTCCCCGAAGTACGGACCATAGCGACCATTCTCCTTTTCTCACCGGCAGACACATCGGCAAAGTTGATATAAGGAGTTAATTCCCTATCATTTACAAATTCGCTTTCCTTTACCATAGGTTCCATGGCATGAACAGTGATATCCCCTTCCGTATATCCGGGCAACACTGTATTAGAACCTACAGGAGATTGATGATACACGTGATCTTTACTCCAATAGGACTCATAAGCCGCTGCATCCGGAGCCAGCGCATAACCATACGCATAGAATTGTAAAGCCAGCCCATTCGGAGTGAGATGATATCCTTTTTTACCACCATACAGATTGAACATCATTTTATAATCCCCCTCCCAGTTCTTCATCGTGATGAAACGATGATGAGGAGAATAAGAGGCACGCTCATTGTTCTCTGTACACACAGATGGAATAGCAGCTGTATAGGTACACAGCCCTGTCCAACCGGCATTATTTCTAGTATATTTTTTTGAGAAATCCCCTTGTTCAAGGCACTCGCCACTTTTCCATACCCGCTTTATCAGTAATCCCGGCATAGTAAGCCAATAAATTCTCAAAAGTCTGGAAATTAGCGCTTCCTCCACGTGAATCACCGAAAACCACCATGTTGGCAGCATCATCCATCCAAGGAAATACCGCCATTGCCGCTTTCTGTAAAATGGGATTGCCGGCTATAATATCTATTCCGGCACGTTTTAAGGGAGCCGCCCAATCAAGCAACATCTGTATCGTACCGAAAGAGTATCCTGGAGATTCGGGCCACAAGCCTGTCACCGGGTCATAAGTTTTCAACATATCGGGAATAGCATCATGGTAAGGAGTGGATTCGTTGACCAGCAGATTCAAATAATATTCTTTTCCTTTGCCGTCAGGATAAGCCTCATCACTATCGAGTACCAGTACGGGACGCAACATCATATTCCACCCGTTCACATTCCAGTTACCCGATTTTCCGCCACGCACCAGTCCTATATCAATAAAACGCTTGAATACTTCAACCGCTACACTCTTCGTATCTTTCCCAATCTCCTTCAGGTGTGCATGAGGATGCCGGCTCAAATAATCAAAAGCAAAATCATACACCATTGCCGCGTGCATCGCCAAATCGTCATGTATCTGTTCATAATCATAATACCCGCAAATGCCTCCCGGCTCCCAACCACCGCTACTGCCACATGATTTTCCGGGGTCCAGAATAGGATTCATATAATAAGTTCCCACCAGCCATACATTGAATATATCTGTGGCAAAACGGGCAAACTTCTCTTCTCCTGTCACCCAATAAACAAAAGCGGCATTTTCCGCCAATGTCAGGATCTCGACATTATTCCCCCGTACCATATGTCCGCTTTCCTTATAGGGCACTTTCACAGGAGGTTCCGAAGGATTCAATTTGTTAATGCCAAGCATATCTCCGGTCTCATTATAGGGAATACGCTGTTCCAACGGTACATTAGCATATTTATTCCAGGTACGCATACCCGGCATCCGTACTGTGGGGACAGGAGCATTACCCTCACCACGGTCCCAATTCTGTTTTTTCAGATAACATTGGTATAACGCTCCCCCTCTTTCCAATACATGGCCAGACGGGAAATGATCCACTCGGGATCGGTCTGATGACGATCCACATATTTTTCCACCTTAGAGCGTATAGCCGCAAAGGCTTCCCCAGCCCAAGGCTCATTTTTCACTTTTTGCCGGACCGTCACTTTATCCGAGGGAGAAACATAGACACAAGGGTGTTGCTGCGCCTGAACAGCCAACATACATCCCATCCAAAAAATAAAGATTACTAAAATATTTTTCATACTCATTTATTGATTTACTATCTTGGTTACCGTTTCAGACAGGACAGGACTGCCATAGAAAGAAGAAAAGCCGTCTTTTTTATTGGCTTCTCCTTGTACGTGGGCTATAAAGAAACCATACACGCCATCACGTTTGTTTATCCACGGGTAAGCACCGGCCCATCCGGGAGAACTGATCTGATAAGCTTCCCCTGTAGCCTCATCAACCAATTCACGCCATTCACCCAGTCCGTAGATGCCTGTGTGATGTTGCCCTAACGCTTTCTCAACATACTCACCGGGAGCAACAACAGCATTCCGCACCTGATCTGCCTGCATAGTTTGAACTGTTTCCGGTTTCAGTATCTCCCTGTTCCCGGAACGTCCGTTATGATAAATCATTTTCAAAAAACGGATATAATCGTTCAGCGTAGTGCACAATCCGCCTCCCAACATAGGAGCATGCCCCCCGTCAGTATTAACCGGAGTAAAATGAGAATGAGTCATCCCCAAAGGAGCAGCGATCAGTTCCTGAAATAAAGGTTCAAACTCCTTTCCCATAGCTACTTCTGCCATACGTCCAGCTATCTGCATGGCCAGTCCTCCATATTCAAACCGGGTTCCGGTGTGAAAACAGTATCCAAAGGCAATATTTCTGTGACAGCCGAATCCAGATGGTTATAATTGTCCACCCGGGGAGCAGGCAGGTAAGGACGTACACCGGAAGTATGAGAGAGGAGTTGACGCAAAAGGATACCGCCTTTCGCATCGCCCCTGAATTGCGGTAACCACTTCTCTACAGGATCATCCCAGCTCAAATCTGTCCGGTCCACTACCGCGCCAATTACGGCAGCAGCCACCCACTTGCCGGCAGAAGCGACATACACTTTTGTATCTCCGGTGAAAGAGCCATACGCCTTTTCAAACAGTACAGAATCATTCTTTACTACACATATTGCTCCACCCGGATAATATCCTTTGTCCATCCAACTGCTGATTATCGAATCCAAAGGTGTAAAGTCATAAGTTGCACCCTGTCTTTTTATCAAGGTTGTATATGATACCATAAGAATATTGAAAACTAATAATATGGTTACAATAGAGTCTTTCTTCATTTCTATCTACTTTTAATATTCATACAATAAATGGTTCTGCATAAACATTTACCCAAAAAAGGAATAATTATTCTTGCTGCATAGTCAAAACAGATGCCGAAAAAGCCGGTACTGCTATAATAATATCCTCACCATCAATCATCACCTCCCGATTTTCACTTTTATTTTATCTGGGTTTGACATTGAATTACTATTTAATAAAGATGGGGTATGTATTACTTTCCAAACAGGCATACCCAAATTTATTCCGTTTCTGATTTTCATCGCGACAGGTTGTCCGGCAGGATTGACAATTTTCAAACAGGTTTCCTTCCTATTATCCGATATCGTAGCAATAACATTCAATCCTTTCATATCTCCATATACCGCTATTCGGTTAGGCTGAAAATGGTCCCGCCATAATTCATCACAACATAATTAGGAGCCTGAAACCACCCATTTTGATCGAAGTTAATAAAAGCATTATTCCAGCCTGTGGCAGAAGTATGTCTTAAAAACAAGGCAGAAGCAGCCATCTCTACTCCCGGAGTGGCTTCCAATCTATTCAAGAAACCTCCTGTAAAAAGCCCAGTACGCATATCTATTCCATCCAAGTTCCATTCTGAAAGATAAATTTTCATAGCAGGATTCTCAGACTTGGCAATCCAAGAGGATAATTTATCCAAATAACACCCATATTCTTCCACCCCTTCATTACCATATCTATCCAACATCTGATAATAATGAGGACTAATATAATCAATATAGCCAGCAACATCATGAATCATAATAGAATCCAAGCCTATTCCTTCACGCCCTAATCGTCCACACCCACAACCTATTATTTTTATGGAAGGATCCTGCTTTTTCATCTCTATTGAAAAAAAGACGAGTTATTTCTGCATACAATTTGGGGTCCATCTTCCAGACCTCATTATCTATTTCCCAATATTTCACATTATACGGTTCGGGATGCCCGTTCTCCGCACGTTTTTTACCCCCATTTAGTAGTTTCAGCATCTCCGTTGCAATATTCCATCCAATCCAAAGCTCTTTGTAACCAATCCTGTCTGCCATCCTTATCAGGCATATATCCGGCGTAATTATGATATCCAATAGGAACCACAATCTGAGGTTCAGCTCCTACTTTTTCACAAAAAGCCATAAATTCATCTGTACCAAAGCTTAACGGATCAAAATCATCCCAACGTAATATTCCTTTCCGCTCCGATTGCTTACCTAAGCCATTTTCAAAATGGTACTGCTCTGAAAAACTACCTCCAGGCCAACGCAAAATAGTGGGTTTCAAGGAAGCAACTGCATTTGTCAGTTCAACTCTGAATCCCTGATTTTCAATAGATGACTGATGCATAAGACTTACTTGATCTATAAACAAATTGCCCGGTTCTTTTACGACAATGCGCAAAGTTGCCAAAGAAACATCTTTATCAGAAGGAAGCTCCACTAAATATTCTTTCCATGTATCTGTGATATTCTGCAATAATTTCTCACTTAATATTTTTTTTCCATCCAACAACTGAATATACACTTTGTCTACAGTCCCCTTTAAATAAATAGAACCTTTCAACAAATCACTTTTACGAATACTATAATTATGAGGTTGCTCCACTCCAGCAAATCGCCCTAAAGAATGAATCCGCATGGCTATATTCTGATTCAACACATCTGAATTCACAGCAGCTACAGTTCCATCACCAACTCCATACCAATGGCGTACAGGATTAAGATTCACTTTCACATCATTTCCATCCAATGACGTTATTTTTATATTTCGAAACGCCACCTGGCAATGTTCTCCTCCCAGCGTCACAGCTCCTTCCACCGGACAATCATCTATAATACGATCAAATATTTTAGTTCCATTTATCCACCCTGTTAAATGATTCTCCTCACACCGTATCCGTATTTGTACCCATTTACCTACCACCAGTGCTCCCGGGCAAACATCAGTAACTGTAGTCTTCACCTTTGGAGTATGCCAAATCCAACCTGTATTTGACTCTAATTTATGAACAGTATTATTTTCTGACCCTAAATACCAATAAACACGGTTAGTCAGCATTCGGTCTCTATGCTGATCCCGAACACCTATCAAAATGGCTCCATCCCCTGCCTGTCTTTTCACATCCAAAGTTATGTCATAGTCTTTTCCTCTGAAGATACGAAAGTCTGCAATGGATTGTTCCATAGCATCCAACATCACTTCTCCAGAACTGCTGATTTCCCAATTACCATAAGCCAACAATTCTTCAAAACTACGATTCCAAACATTCTCTCCCCATATACCATTGCTGACAGAATGATACAGATGTTCTAATAGAAAACCATAAATTTTATCATTAATACGATTTTCCACATGACCGGGATCTATTTTCACTTCCACTTGTTTTTGAGAATTAACAGACATCAAACCAATCCAAAAACAAGCTAAGGATATTAATATTTTCTTCATATTCTAAACACTTATTCTTTCTCCAGATCCCAATACACCACGTAACGTTGCCGGTGAATATTGTACAACGGTTCTATCATATCTCCTTGCGAAGTCGTAAACTTTAATTCCGTGCCGACACGCTGTACACTGCGTTCAGGATGCTCGACATCGAGTTTTAACGTGGTGCGAAGTCCCGCAGGAATATGATAATCATACGTATAATAATCATTGTATAAAGCAGGATTGGAATCGGGAGCAGGTGCCTGCATTCCATCCGTTCCCCGTTCACCGGCCAAAACAAGCGGTCCATAAATCAAAGCTCCCTTTTGAGGATTATCCGGGGTCGTTTCCACACGGAGACACATAGGATAATCAGCCGTAATACGGTCACCGTCCTTCCATAGACGAGTAATGGCGATATATGAACCGGGCTTCTGTTTCACCGCTATCTTTTTGCCATTCACAAACACTTTCACTCCCTTGCTCCATGAAGGATAACGAAGATAAACCGTAGTCTCTACAGGATTTTGGGCTCCTATGGTCAGAACAGTGGTCTCCTCTGCCGGAAAATCCGTTTCCTGCCGGAGAGTCAATCCTTTCTCGCGCCAATTAACCACCGAGGGGATAAAAAGATTCACATAAATGCCTTTGTCATTGTGATAATAAATAGCTTCTCCATACTTAGCATGGTTCTCAAAACCACTTCCCACACAACACCAGAAAGAATTTTCCTTGGTACTGTACACTTTATGTGAACCTGAAAGCAACGGTAAAAAGTAAGTCACCATGCCTGTATGAGGATCTTGTTGTCCCAAAATATGGTTATAAAGAGCCCATTCATAATAATCCGCAACGGCAGCATCGGCTGTCCAACAGAACAGATGACTGGAAAGTTTCAGCATATTATAAGTACAACAGGTTTCCCCGGTATAGCCTGATATATGCTTGGAGAAGTGGTCCGGATCAAAATAATGTTCCTTGTCACTACTGCATCCGGGAGCAAATGTGTGACGGTCTATCATAGTATGCCAAAAGAAACCGGACAACTTCTGCTGTCCTCATCTTCCGTCAGTTCATAATTACGAGCTTCAGCCAACACTTTCGGGATGAACGTGTTGGTATGTTTAGTCCCTAAATCATCACGCAGCTCCTTTAACGGATCAATCACCTCATTATGATAAAAAATCGTGCCAGCCACCGGTAACGCTCATCTCCGGTTATCGCATATAAATTATAGAAAGACTCATTAATTCCTCCGAATTCATTCCGTATCATTTTTCGGCGTGTAACCTCATCCAGCGGTTTGAGTTTATGATAGGCCAATCGGCCATGCGGGTAACAATCTCTAAAGCTTTCTGATTGTCACTGTAAAGATACTGATCTATCAATCCAGAAAAAAGCTTATGAAGAGTGTACCACGCGCCCATACACTGGTGCCACGGATGTTACGATTAATCAATTCTTCAGGATAAGCACTCAAATAACCATTACCCAATGCGTTTTGCACTTCAGCCAGACCACTTACCAAACTGTCTCCTTTGTGTTTGAACAGTTCACTGCCTGTCGCCGCATACATCAGGCCGTAGGCAGAAAGCAAATGCCCTGTGGTGTGTCCACGCAATTCACAGTCCAAGGATTCCCATCCGCCTAATTTCTTTACTGTCATGTAACCACCTTCTCGACCGGCAAACACACCCGCATTAGTACGGAAACTATGTAACAGCCTGTCCACCTCTATAGAAGCCATCCACATAGAATCACGCATCATATTTTCACGAAAACGACTCGGCAGCAAACGGACATCCTTCAAATCAAAGCTCTTGACTTGCATCGGAGCTATGGTTTCTTTTTTCAATTTTCCGGAATGCTGGCCGGGATAAACTGATTGGCCAGACAAACCACCTGAAACAACTAGCGACATAACCGCTATAAATACTTTTCTCTTCATATCATTGTATTTTTTCATTTACTATCCGATTATTGGAATCTCTATTTTATAATACGAAAAAAAGGAAGAGAGTACTCAAAATACCTCTTCCTTTTTCAGCAGTCCAACCACTTTTATTCCAAGTCATTTAAAAATTCTTCCAATGCTTCATTAAATGCTTCCGGTTGCTCCATATTCATCATGTGACCACAATCATCCAGCACTTTCAATTTTCCATTCGGAAGATAATCCAAAATCTCAGGATGATCGGAATATCTGTTTCCGGGTGACCTGCCTTCAACAATCAAAGTAGGTACCTGAGGATGATTTTCTTTCAGTTTTGCATAAGCATCCAGTCCGATTATCACCCTCACCTCCTTATGTAAAGGCTGCCATGCATCCCAGTCATCGATCATCTCCCACAGAGGCACACGCATTCTTTCTTTTCTTGTTCCACCCGACTGCATCAGTCCTTCGAACCATTCCTTCTTCATTACATCCACTCCTTTCTTTTCCAGTGCTGCGATTTCTTCATCCCGTTTTGCCGCTTCCTCTTTTGTCATCGGCTCACTGGGTCCTTTTGATTTGCGGATATTTCCGCTGGCCAAGAAAGCGGACAACATACGGTCCGGAAAACATCCCAGCATATCCGCACCAACGAATCCCCCCAAAGACAAACCTACAATATGCGCTTTCCGTATATGCAAAGCATCCATCAAAGCAACCAGATCTTCTGCATGGGTAAATTGGAAATCTTCCGTTTGTTTGGATGAAATGCCATATCCGCGCAAATCATATCGTATAGCTCGATAATGCTTTGCAAACTTAAAGAACTGTTCATTCCACATTCTACGGTCCAAAGAGTGTCCGTGAATAAAAATAAGCGGCTCTCCCGTACCTGCTTCTTCATAATACAAAGAACCTTCCGGAACCTTCACATAACCACTTTTCACCTGTACATCGCCGGTATCTTGTGAATATAATCCAGTCAAACCGGATAATATTAATAAACAAATAATTATCAAAATATTTTTATTCATGTTTCCTTTTCTCAAAGCAAATAATAAACGCCAAGTTATCACAATTCACGAATCAAAATACAACTCCACGGATCTATATCACGCTTTAATATTAGTCTTCCATCCTCATCGACCTTAACTATCTCTTTCACAGTGTCCCAAGCCTTTTGTCTTAAAAATTCTATCTCCCGAATATTTGGAGAATGAGGAGCCCCCATATTCAAATAAGCATCATATACATTACCATGCATTTTATCCAAAACCTCAATTTCAAAACAAGCATTCGGATTCAACCCTTCCAATACAATATCTAATGTTTTAGAAGAAGCATTCATGTAATTAGTAAAATTCTGCATAGAAGGAACTGTCTGTTCATACTCTTTCGGATAATTAAAAGCTATAGCAGAAAGTTTTCCTGTTTTTGAAGAGCGACTGATAAAAAGAGGATCTTTATAATATATCTTTTCATCCCCTAATTGATTCAACATACGATAAGCATGAAATGACGGCTTAACCAATCCTTGAAAATTAATCATACCAAAACCTCCATGGAATATTTCCTCTCCCCCTCCTTTTTCTTCAAAAACATCCGTAAAAGTCCAGTACATTAATGAATTCGCTAAACCTATACAGTCCAAGTTAGTTTTGATAATATAAGCTGCTGGTGGCAGAATATCATGCATACGGTCACGACTATTCGGCCCTGTACTCCATTCTGTCAAATGAATTTCAGCTTCAGGATATTTACTATCAGCTAACTGCTGACGCAACCACTGAATATCATCTTTCAAGGAATGTACATACCGAATAGCACCTTTACCACGTCCTGTTTCCGGGTCAAGTGCATAATCTGTCGGATAAGGATGTGTAGATATAAAATCTACCGGAAGATTCTCCTTTTCACAATAATGAAGAAAGTCCTCTATCCAAACTCCTTTCCACTGCTGTTTATTGATTTCTTCCTGAGTATAAAACCGAGACTGGCTATGATCCAATATCTCCCCGTCATGTCTATGATCCGCTATAAAATTACTAGTTGCCGGACCTCCGACTTTCAATCTCTCATCTATTGATTTTATAGCAGTAACAGCCTCCTTATATAATCGGAAATAATCACTTTTTGTCCCGTGAAAAAAATCCACCAGTTCCAGTCAAGTTAGGTTCATTCCATACTTCAAAATACCAAGTAAGAACTTCATTAATACCATAACGATCAACGATATGTTGAGTAAAAGCCTTGATTAAATCATGCCATTTTCCAAAGTTATTACGATCTACAGAAACATAACCTTTCCACCACATCTGTGTTTTGCTGTTTTCAGCTGCCATGTCTTTAGGAAAGAATCCTAATTCTACAAAAGGTTTTACACCTATTGCCAACATACGATCATATAATTCATCTATATATTGCCAATTATAAACAACTTTTCCATCAGGTTTCCGAAAATAAACAAACATATCGTCATGGAACAATCCATGCATCCGCACATATCGGAAGCCACAATTTTTTTTACCAGTTGCAAATGTTCCAACCACCCGGCACGAAGCCTTCATTAGCACGTCCGCCCCTACGCCAACACTCCAATAATGAGTAAACGGCTCTGTCTTTACTCTTACATCAATAATTTGAGCATTCAGAGTCTGCATAACACTCCATAATGCTGTTACTACAATAAAAAATATCTTTTTCATGGTTTTAATTAATTATTTTATTTTTCATTGAATATCCCCACTATACGCACAGGACCTAAAAGTCCGGCTTCCAATAAAGGATCAGTTTTCTTATAATACTTCCAAGGTATAAAAAGCACTCTTTCCCGATTACTATCTGCTTGCTGATTCACATACCAAAAAGGTAATTTAACAATACGCCCGTACTCATCATATTCATATCGTTCCGATAAATACTCATCTCCGATGATACGATTAGGATACAGATTTGTCACATCAATCGTAATTGAATTTTCTCCGGCTTTAACGACAGAAGTTATATCAATTCGATATGGAGCTTTCCAAACCAATACGGGATTTTCTCCATTCACACTAATTTCTGCTATATTTTCCACACGTCCCAAATCAAGCATTATCTTCGAATAACTTTTCAGATCTTTTTTGGTCAATATAAATGTCTTTTTATAAGTTGCTTTACCTGAAAAATGTCTGATATTGAAGTTTTCATGTTTATGTAAAGAAGCTAACACATCCATCCTGATTTCAGCAGGAGCCTTACTTCCTACGGGAAAACATACTTTCCAATCTGTATTCAAAGTTAATAACATTTTACTATCCTCGGTAGAACCGGAACAGGCAGTCCTTTTATATATTCTTCCTGTACCTCTTGGGGAGACCACGCCTCAGCTATATACCGGACCTTAGTTTGATCTCCCTCGAAACTAGCTATATATTGCTCTTCAGCCATTGGTACATCATAAGCAGGTGAACAAACAAACATTGACTTTTTTTCCTGTCACTTCCTTTTTTCCATTCAAATAGAGAGTCGGAATTCCATCTGAATAAACTAAAGTAACATAGGTCCAACCTTCTATTGGAGTTTTGGACTCTAATACAACATTGTTCGTTTTAGTACGTTCATATATCCGTATACCATTTTGTCCCATAGCAATCCCCACTACGGCATGTCCCCTCCCATATCGTTCTTCTCCTTTGTCTGGAAATAATAAAAAACCCCTTCCAGATGCAGCAAATGTTTCCGGTTTTGCCCATAAAGACACTGTAAATGTATTAAATATAGGTTGTGACAAAACAGATTCAGGTACTACTTCTTTAAAATCATCCGTAATTGTCCGCCCTATTTTTTCTTCACGAAACACGATAAATACCGAACCACTTTCTTGCAAAGTTAAAGTCACTTTTATAACTCCATTCTCTTGTTTATAAGCAACAGGAATTCCAGTATTTCCGGTCTCAGCATCCCATAGGACAGGAACTTTTCCTGTAACACGGAAAGTAGCGGTTATTTTCTCCATACGGCGACGATGATTAGCTACAAAATAAACATCATCCCCATTCACCGCACGATGTATAAAATGAATCTGTGCATCTTTATTTTCTGCAATAAAAGAAAAATCGGGCGATATACAGCATTTTTTCAGAACTTGTCGCAAATCTTTTGAATGATATACATTCTCTTTACCTGCCATATTCCATAATTCGGCTGCTAACAATTTTACAGCCTTATCTTTCACCAAATCCATTCCCATATATCCTTCCGGTTTCTCTGAAGAAAGCAATACCGTTGCCCCCTGTCCAATCAATCGTTTTATTTGCCTCAATAATTCAGGCGAACATCGCTTCATCGGAGTAAGTACCAATAAACGATAACTCATTCCATGAGGTAAAACCAACCTTCCATTCTGTACAGACAAATGTTGTAACACATTTCGACTACCTATATCCCAACAATATCCATACGGAGTCATAGGGCAGGCTGAATCATAATCAGTGATACCAGAAGATATACCTTCATCTTTTATATATAAAATATCTGCCACATAGTGTCCCTGTTGTAACAAATAAGCACAACGTGCATTATACATATTCCATCCAACGGCTTGCTCCGCCCATACAGAATTACGATTCAAATGTGTACCAAAAGGTCCCATAGTCATTAAACTACCTGCCGTTTTTCCGACATAAGGCTGATGAGCAAAAACATGATAAACAAACCGATTGACTCCAACCGTCATCATATAATCCCCTTCTGCTTTCATAGCATAAGGATGCTCGGTCAATTTACTATTAAAAGGAGTTCCCGTAAAACACTCTGCTCCAACTATCGGACGGTTCCAAAGATGAGAGGTACTAGCTGCCATTTTTGATGTTGTCACACCTCCATAAATATAATGTACCCAAAATTCACTCATCGGATAATCTAAAACTTCCGCATACTCCAAACTCTCAAAATTTCCATCTCCATAAGGTTCGGCTGCAAACTTCAAACCATACTGTGCTGCTTTTTCTTTAAAATATGCCAAAAAATTTTCATTAAACATATCCGTTTGGGTGCGCCGCATATCATATAGGAAACGTTCCGTATCCTCTATACTTCTTACTATGCGTCCCGTCATAGCCAATAACCATGGAGTAGAATCATATCCACAATGTCGTTTAAAATAACCCGGCAAAGAAGAAGTCCAATTCTGCTTTCCCGCTTCCCAACTATCCATCATCAGAGCTTTTAATGTTTTCCCACACCACGGTTTCAATTTATTCAAAAGCGGTATCAGGAAATTATCAAAATGCTGATCTAAAGCTTTCTTGCTAAATTTATCACAATCCAGCCCAACGCCGCTATCGGGTGCAGCTGCTACCACTTCACCGGTAGTAGTAGACCCCATACGAAGAATTATCCAACGCTTCACGCCAGGGGGACTTTCCATTTCAATCTGCCATCAGTGTTCATTAATGAAGTTATATCAATCACACTTGAAGGTCTATCGTTTGCCCCGTTACATCCTGAGAATCATAATTTCCCAATGCTACAGGATCTTTCACATAATTCGTTTTTGCTGTCCAATCTTTCAAACGGGCTGAGGCATGTAATAGAAGCTTCACTAATATTGGTCCCACGATTTGTTATGAATCGAAAATATCGTCCTTTGACCGGTTCAAACAGAGCAATACCAGGAGTATCCATAGAACGTAATGCCGGACAACTTATATTAGAAACGTCCACATAATGCCTGCCATCTTCTGACACTTCCAATTTTAAATCAGGAGCATAATCACGAGGTCCGTCATGAGGGTCCAATGGTTTTTCACGCTTACCCCGTCGTACAGTGACAGCACGAGCTTCAAAAGGTTGGGATAACTCGAAAGTCAAGACAGAACCAGCCCGCTGCATACGAACTTGTGATTCTAAATCATTATCAAAAAACAAGTTTTTATCTATTTCCTCATCATCCAATAAAACTTTCGTTACCAAAGATGGAAATAATTGTGTTTCACATTCCAATGCGGGAAATGCAAGTACCTTTATATCTTGATAATATCCCAACTTCGCATAAGGCTGAGGCAAATCTAATTCAATCAAACCTTTTTATCAGGTACCACCATCGTTTCTGTCCACTCTAATTGTTGCATCGAATTTTCCACAGTTATCCATGGGCCACCAGTGCCACTATATCCGGGAGAATTCTGAAGGTAAAGCTCCAAGCCCAAACGTTCTGCCTCTTTCACTGCATGCAATGTCATTTCATCCCATTGAGGAGAAGCATAATCAACACTACCTTTGGGTATCCCAACTCCTACATTGAACATCATTGCCCCACCGTAAGAAGCCCGTTTCATGTATTCCAAGTCAGCGGTAAGTCCTTCTTTGGATATATTTCCATTCATCCACATCCAGTAAGTACTCGGTCGTGCACATAAAGGAGGTGCTTTAAAAAAATTTTCTAAAGTCTGTGCCCGCATTGAAATACTACTCAATACGACAATGACAAGCAAAACTATTCTCTCAATGTTCTTCATACTATATTTATAATAGATAAATACCTTTAACCATATCATACAATGCAAATATACAGACTAAAGGACAAAAAGATAACAGCTTACCAACAGAATATATATCAATCAGTTGATTTATACTAAATATACAATAACGCTCTGTATAACAATATATTACATCTATAATATATGACAGTATATAATAATTTGAGACTACAAATATACTTCAATTCACTATTCTGACTGTTTTTTATTTCTTCGGATATATTCGTTGGGAGTTATACCAGATACTTTTTTTAAAATTACGGAAAAACGTTGCACGTGAATTGAATCCGCATTGTTCTATCAATGTATCTAATGTATATCGACTATGTTCACCATCTTCTATCATTTTTTTAAACTCGGATATACGGAAATCGTTATATAATCATAATAACTACAATTCAGATATTGATTAAAAAAATAAGATAAAATATAGACTGGTACTTCCAATCTATCTGATAAATCAGCAATCTTCAGATTAGGATTTATATAAAGTTTCTCTTCGTACATTATGGACTTCAACCTATCGGATAATTCCCTACATTCCTGTATACTAATATGACATGATTTATATTTCATGATAGTAATAGATTCCATCTTCTTAGGTTGTTCTATTCGCTTTTTTCTAAATTTACAATATAAAAAGACAATAATTCCCAATAAACTCATTCCACCTAACAAAATCCATAACCAAAGATTCATTGCAGAAGAAATGTGTATCATCAAAGAAATTTCTGAAGCAGGATCCCCAATCCGGCGCACTTTAAACGTATAATCTCCAGAAGGCAATCCATAATAAACAACTTCTGATTTTCCCGTCAATTTAATCCAGTCCGTATCACCACCTTCCAATTGATATTCATAAGACATATAAGCCGGATCCGTATAAGTAAAAGCAGAGAAATGTATTATTAAACTTTTAGGTATATTTTCCAGTTCTACTCTATATCTCATTGCATTCTCACGTATTACAGGAATCACCTTATTTACATCCTCATATACACCTGTTATACCAAGAGAATAAGAATATTCTTCCTTTTGTAATCTTACCAGAATCAGTAAATAACAAGCCATTAGAATTACCAATCCAAATGGTACCATCTTTATCTATTCTTGGAATACAAGTCAGAAAAATAGGACTGGACACACCATCCGAAAAATCATATTCTTCTATTTTTTCTCCTTTATAACGATATAATCCATTATTAGTCCCTATCCAGTACCATCCTTCTTTATCTTCTATCATAAACATAGCATTCTTTCCTTTCAATACCTCAATAGATGAAAGGTCACGACACTGTTTCAAAGATAAATCAGATGAATAAATTGTTCCTTTATCCGGAAGAAAATAAAGCTGATGAAATGAATCTTCATAAACGGTCCTTATAAATTTATCATGTATAAAGTTCTCTGGAAAACGATCTGTAATCAACCTATCTGAATCTGATTCCAGTATATACAAGCCACTTTCTGTATAAATCCATCCCCGATGAGTAGAATCAAAATAAATACCATATACATTGCCTTCCGGTAACTTAGAATTTGTATTAGTATAGTGACGGATTTTCTTCCCATCCTTATAACAATACAGCCCTTTGGAAGTAGCAATCCAAAGATTATCTTCATAATCCGCATTTATCCCAAAAATCGACCCTTTTATAAAAGGAAAAGGTTCATGAATATCAAAATCCCGAAGCTTCATTGTCAACGGATCCAGTACATACATTCCCCCTCCATAGGTACCTATATAATAGTTACCATAAAAAGTATAAGTACACATAATCATATTAGAACGTAACTCTGGTGATTTAAAACTCCGGAACAGATTTCTTTTTTCATCCAAATAAAATAATCCGTCACGGGAACCTATTAATTTTTCTCCATCCTGCAATTCAATGGTACGCACGGTCAAACCTTCCGAATCAAAAAAAAGGCGGGAATCTATATGTAGAGAAAATACCACTTTGATACATTGTATAATCAAGACCAAATTGAAAAAGCCCTATCCAAACCAATCCCTCACGGTCTACCAACATGGAATAAACAGAATTGGAACGAAGACTTTTTTCATTACCAGGCTCATGACGGAAAGAACGAATTATTCTTTTTTTATTAATAGATACAAAATATGCTCCATTGCCATTTGTACCCACATAAAGCATATCTTTTCCATTACCTGATAGAGAAGTCACATGCCCCAAATCCATCCAATGAGCGAACTGGCGGGTACATTTATCAAAAGTAATAATTCCTTTCTCCGTTGTCCCTAAATAAAGCATGGATCCCAAACTATATATATTATTATATCCATCTTCATACACTTGTCCATTCATCAAACAAGGATGAAATAAGATACTTTTACCAGACAAAACTACAGAATACAATCCTTTTCGAGTAATTACCCATAAAATATCCCGATCATCCAATGCCATTCCCATAATGAAATTGGCTCCTGACAAAACATTCGGATCTAACAGAATGCGTTCCACTCCTTTAGAATTATATATAAACAAACCTGACTCACTACCTATGTACAACGTCCCTTTACCATCAGAACAAAGAGAATATACACCACTCCTAATCGTATCAGCCGCCACCCGTAATAATTTTTCTCCATTCACTTTCCAAAGCCCTGTTCTATTCCCCATCCATAGTTCATGACCAGGCATTTCTATAATCGTATTCACATCCTTTCGTTTCCCTTCTTCAGGAATAGGAAAAGACTTCAAATGTACTCCGTCAAAACGTTCTAAAGAACTAGCGGTTCCAATCCATATATAACCCAATGAATCTTTATAAAGTGCATTCACTATAAGATCCTGCAAACCTTCGGCCACAGAGATACTACGAAATGGATAAGATTGCGGATAAATCGCTATACATGCCCATAACAGTATCTTTAAAGATATGATATATTTTAGAATAATTTTCATTACATGCAAACAAAACTCATCCAACAGTTACACAAATATACTATTTTCTATCAAACGAATTTTATTTGACTCCAATTCTTTCAATATATTCATTGGTTATAAAACCACTTAAATCTTTCATTTTCTTCCCATTAACCACAACGTTCTCAAAAATCACATCCCGTACCATCCGGTCTTTGTCCAATCCTTTTATCAGTGACGGGTTCTCTCCCACCCCGTTATAAGTAATATTACGGAAAGTCACTCCATCGATGCTTTGTCCGGGTTGTTTGTCATACTTCCCGTTAAAACGGACATTGATATGAAACAGCCTCCCCTCTTGAATACTTTCCACACGAATATCCTCAAACAATATATTTTTCACCCTGTTCCTGTCGCCTGCATCTATAGCCATACATCCCTGATAAGGCACATCATCTTCATCATGTTCCAAAATATCAATATTGCGGAAAACCAGATTCTCAATAATCTCTCCTGTCGGAGAATTCGGATCACCATGACCACCTACATTGATAGGATGAGCAATATCCGCCCAAAGAATGGAATTCTGTACAGTGATATTGTCCGAACCGCCCCACCAGTTCCAACGATGATTATATAAAGCAATGCAGTCATCACTATTACGCATAAACACATTGTCTATCAATACATCGTGACAGCACATCATGTCGATGCCATCGCTCCAACCTTTACAACTGAATGATTTCAGGTTCTTGATTGTCACCCCCTCAGCACCTCCGCCAAATACGGTATAATGATCAGGATTGACCACTGTTATGCCATCTATCACTATATTTTTAGAATCAGTGATTTCGATACCACGAACAGGATGGTCCAAAATGCCACGCCCAATGATCCGTACATTCTCCACTTTATCCAGCAGCAACTTCGCTTTCACAACAGCTCCCGGTGCCAGATAAACCGTCGTATTGCCTGGTATTCTTATCTGATTGTTCGGCAGATCTTTGGGACGATGCACTCCCGGCCCGAAATACATCACTCCTTTCTCTTCTTTCGAGTAAGTCTCCGTTTCCATCGGATTGGCAAAAAGATGGAGATTATGCAGGCGGTCGCCATTAAACTCCACAGACAGATACTGAGGTTTGTCCAGCGTAAACGTAATTACATTCTTATTCTGCACATACTGCACTTTCCTGGCCTGCGGACGGATATCAACCTCATGAATCGTCCCATTATTTTTTTTCACCATCACTTCTACAGGACTGCCCATATCAAACTGTACCATCGAAGCATCCTGTACCCTATCCATATCTACCTGCACATTATACTCAAACAGATCTTTCCAGTCGCCCCCCGGCACACGGACACGAACCGTATAGTCATCATTATGAGACATACCGGTCTGCAGTCCTTCGGGATAAGTCACTAATTGAGCCTGTACGGCCACACAGCATACCATAAGACAAAAGGTCAATAAATTCTTCATATTTTGCATTTTTCTTATTAGATACGTTTGGCAACGTTTTTCACTCAAAAATAAGATGTTATCAACCGTCAACTTACAAATTAAATCAGTCTTTCCCGAATCTGTTCCGTTCCACCTCTTTTCCTTCATAAAAAAATACGACTTCATAAGATGATTTGTCATCCGCCAAGGCTGCATCCGGAGAGAAGGCCAGATACTCTACTTCATAAGGCTGCAATGTCTTTAGAGTCATCCGCCCCAAGCTATGGCCGCCACATATCACCTCCACTTCCGCCGGTTCCGATGCAGACAATCCAAAGTTTTGTATCTCCACTTTCAATTCCCCTTTTTCCTTATCAAACACAGGACGACGGGCAGAAAGCAAAGCCGGCCGGTAATTCACATAAGGCAGGCGGGCATAACCGTAAAGCATGTTCCCATTCCTGTGTTTTCCTATCATTTTGGGAGCAAACTCATCAGAGGTAATTCCACTTCCTTTGGCATTAAAGACCACAATCAAGTCTTCCCCCGAAACCTTGGTCTTCACCGGTTTGCAACCACGCCCGAAGTTCACTTCTGTAAACGAACCGAACCGCAACGACTTTACATCCACATCCGTTTGCGGATGGAACCCCTCTTCGGCGGCAATCTTCACTTCAATGGTACGGGTAGACGGAGTGATCTCCTTTTCATTCAAAACGGACAATAGCATCCCTTTATTCAAGGGAACGCTTATGTTCTTGGAACTATGTTTGTCATTAGGAAGGTCGTTCCATTTTATCGTATCAATCACGGCAAAATTCATTTGGACGGCACGCCCCTTCTCATCCTGGAAAACCTTAGGACGCTCATATTTAAACCAACGCTCCACCGTTCCGTCTTTATGGAATGATACGCCCGGCATGTATGCTTCTCCCTGTTCCGTCACCCAATGTACTCCGTCCTTGGAACGCTGGTAGAAAGCAATCCTGCCCAACCAGTCATTTACGATCAAGTGATATTGCAAATCATCCCTCCATACCACCGGATCTTCAAACCGGCCCTCCACATCCGGGTAAACCCGTTTGTCCGTCAACTGCTTATAGGGTGAAAGTCCGTCTTTGCTGATCCAGACACCTCCACCGCGGCATACCATCAGATAAGAGCCATCCTGACGACGGGCAAAAGTCAGATTGGAGAGGCCTTCTATGATTTTACGGTCACGCGGGTCAAAACTGAACTTTCCATACGTCCAAACCTTGTCATCCACCCTGTCCGCTATATAATAACCATCAATAACATAGACCACGATACGGCCGTCCGACAGACGGAACGCTTCCGGATTATGTCCTTTTCCAATGGAATTCCGTATTTTAAAAGGTCCCGTGAGCCGGTCACTTACCGCATGAAAAACGGTAGAGTTTGACCAGAACATGTGACCTTTCGGAGAGTTCTCGGGCCAGCCACACACAAACAGATGATATTTGCCTTCCGTATCCTGCAATATATTTCCTCCCCAGAAAGAAACTCCGGGAAGCTCAATGCCATTATCCACATAACGGTTCAGCACACTGTCAGTTCCCCATATCCCCTTGGCCTGGATACCGTCGGGCATCGGAAGGAAACGGTCCATAAAACGTGCACCCTTTACCAGATGTTGCCATTCGGCAGGACGTTCACGCTCGGTTATCTGTGCATGTACAGGAGCAAACAAAAAACTCGCAGCCATTAAAAAGAAGAGCTTTTTCATCGTATCATTATTTTACACGTTAACAAATCGTTTATTTATATGCTCAAAAATAAAAAGATTAAGCTGACATAAGTACCAGCCAGCTTAACAAAAAGCACGCAAACCTTTGCGTAAAATAAACTTCCACCAAATTCTTCGCCTTACCCGCTCATTCAATAACCACGCCTGATACTTTTACCGTGCCCTTCTCATAAACTACAGGAGTTACCTTTCCATTCACGACAACCGCTTTCGGACGTTTCTCGCTTCTGAATCCAGCATTCATCTTCGGTTGACCATCCATCCACAATTTCATCCGCCCGTTTTCCTCCTTTTGAATCACAAAAAGCTTAGCCAAAGAAGAAAAGAAAGAAACATCTCCTCGTCTTAAAGCGCTTCCATAACAAATAAAGCGCTCTTTTGAATCGGCCGGTTCCATACCAGCCTCATAAGTGACTGCAAACATATAAGCGTCCGTAAACCATCCGTCCGCTTCAATCCATGAATTGCTATGCATCAATCGCCCGTCGGCCAATTGATTGATATAGAGATCTGTTATTTTTCCCTTATAACGAATACGAAGTCCTATCCAATCTTTGCCTTCCCGTCTTTCCATATAAGGAAGATCTTTCTGGTCCGGCGTTTCTTTCAAGATGATGGCGGTCAGCCTTTCACCCTATCCACTTTTGCCGGTAAATGAAATGAATAATACGTTTCTGTTCCTTTTAAATCCTCCGTTGGAGCTTCTACTTCTTCCCAATATAAATCTTCGGGGTAATCATGTACAAAATCGGATTTCGCCAACAAACGGGGATATAGCGGACGGACAACAACTGAAGAATTCCCATTTGTTATATTCAGATCAATTCCACGTTTTTCCGCCTCTCCTCCCGGATGCCAAAGCCATTCAAAATGTCCCACATCATGAGTTTTCAAATCATCAATCATATAAATCACATCATCTATCCACAGAAAATGACGGAAATTACGACTAAACTGGTCTGAATACGGGCGGTTCCATTGGCCAATACATATTTTACATTATCCGCATCGAGCAAATAATGTAAATACCCTCTCAGCATTGAACCATGATATTGTTGTTCACGTGACTGTCCTTTGCCATTGAAAAGCACGACATTGTGTGCCTCGCTTTGAAAAAAATAATTACGGTAACTGGGATTAGGATACCAGCAGTTTCCCGCATCTTTTATAATATCCACTCCTTTATGAAAGATGATGAACGAGTTGGCGTCCGCATGAGAATGATTCCATGTATGCCCCGATTTAACGGCCAGCATGGTAGCATCCTTCTCCCAGGAAGTACGCATCGTAGCCCACCCAAAATCTGCAAAAAGTTGTGATTTCTTTATTTCAGGCAACTGCGGCGCTTTGCTTAGATCGGGCGTATAGAGAAATCCCATCGGACGGTCGATAAAATAACCGTCACGGTGTTGCCCCTGTTCCACCTGATTCATATACCAAAGCATATTATCATTCCTGATTCCTATCGCATAGAGCAGCATCAAGGTACTTTCGGCAGTCACATTCTTATGGCTGTCACCAAAATTCATATTATATAGTATGCCTGTACGCGGATAGCAGACATGCACAAAGAAATCGGACAATTTATTCAGTTGCGGAATTTGAACCGGCTTTTGTCCGGGATGGGTGTTCATCCATGCCAAACGAAACTGTAATGCTTCCTGAATCCCGAAATTGGCATAATTGAGCTTTCATACATCCCTCCGTCGGCATCAAAGCTTTTCGGCTTCTGCTGCAAGACATCTCCGGCAAAGTCAAACCATTGGGGAAGAGCCTCATATACTGCCTCTGCTCCTTGCTTTGCTCCGGCAATTCGTTTTGTAAACTCAAGGCCAGTATGCCGCCCATGCAGGCACAAGAAGTCCACCAGTTATGTCCCATCGAATTCAACGAATGAATACGTGCCGGCTCCAGCACCCAGTCCCCCAGACACGGGTCAAGGGCCAACCGTTTCAATCCTTCCGCTATTTCTTTCCTCTCGGAACTTGAAAGGTCATTATAAACAGCATCATAGGCTATGGCAGAAAGGTAAGCTTTATGTGCCAGTCCCAAATCCGCTCTCCAGACAGGGATACGCGCCAGCATTTCTTCACTGCCCCACGTATCCTCCTTAATGACATCCAATAAAATCTCTTTCAATTTGTCAGCGTATTTTTTTTCATCTGTCATCAAATAAGCCAAAGCCAGGTAATCCGCCTTGCTTAGATTCTTTTTCTGCAACTGTTCATCTGCCGTCTTCTTTATAGAAGCCCATGCCTCAGCCATCTTTAAATCATTTACAATCCGTTGTTTCACCTGCTGAATGCGCTCCGGAGTATAAAGCAAAGCAGGGTGTTTTTATCTTTTGCGCCTGTACAAAGGCAAAGCATAAAAAAATCAATAGACATACATATATCCGTTTCATATTTCTGTTGGTTTAATTATTGTTTAACGACATAGAAAATCACTTTCCGCTTTTCCTCAACCGTCTGTCTACATCCGCCGTCCTGACATTATCCAAAAGTACACCGGCGGAAGAAATGTCGTTGACTTGTATCCGGTCAAGCGACAAGTTCCCTACATTAACGGCAATTACCGGTATCCTGGGATCAGGCTTTTCCGATTGAAAGGTGGCATTGTCCACAGCTATACTTCTCACATTTCTGATAAACAGTCCATAACTCGGCAGATTCCCCCATACAGTAGGTTGCGGATAACCTTTCTCATCCTCTTTCACTTCCCGATGGGAAGACCAATATTGGTCCCGAAATACATTTCCGGCAGTATCATGCCGTTTCCCTTGCATATCATTCGCCGTCCGGCAATTTCCTGCTACAAGCCCGCCTTTATTTAGAAAGCGAACATTGCTCAAATAAATATTCTCTATTTCACCACCGGGAATCCCCGTTATGGAAGAACAAAAATTACCGGTATCATAAGCGGTTACATTACTAATCTGTATATTTCTCATTTTTCCTATTGGAGGAACCGGAGCCTCATCTATATATTTCCGGCCTCTATTCGCCAAACGGACATACAAAGGACATTCCGTACCCTCAATTACGATATTGTCAATAGACACGCCATCCATTATTCCACCATCCACCACCTCCAAAGAAATAGCCGTAATACCGCTTGGAGTAGATTTTATAATGCGGTCCCCTTTATTGCAACTCGGTTTAACAATACAATTAGAAATGACAATATTCTTATATCCTCCGGTCGATTCGGTGCCACATTTTATGGCATTGGCAAAGCTGCTGACAATACAATTATTAATAACGACATCTTCACAAGGAGCCAGCCCCGTACTTTTCAACACGATTCCGTCATCGTCCGAATCGATGACACTATCAGACAAGATAAACCTGCGACAACCGTCAATATCTATACCGTCATTATTACCATTACAATGGTTGAAAACATGGATATGCTCTACAATAACATCTTCACAATCCAGATAATGTTGATTCCACAAGGCTGAATTCCTCATACTGATACCTGAGATACGTACCCCTTTACATGAAATAAAAAGGATATTGCGCGGCCTGCCGTCGGCATCACCCGGTACTCCGCCCACACGCCCTTTTCTGCCCTTTCCTCTCCCATCAATTACGCCTTTGCCCGTAACGGCTATATTCCTAGCCCCCACCGCATAAATCAACGCCGACCATCCGCCTGCATCTTTCAAAGAGCGGTAAGCTGCTCTCGGCTGAATAGGAAAATCAGCATAATCCTCACTGGCATAAAGGCAGGTACCGTTATCCAAATGAAGTTCTACATTATCTTTCAGAAAAATAGTACCTGTCTTAAATTTACCCGGAGGAATAACCACTCTTCCGCCCCCCTGCCTGTAACAGCTTTCAATCGCTTCATTGATAGCTTTCGTATGCACCATCATAGTATCACGGGTGGCTCCGAAATCCAGAATATTAAATTCTCCCGTCCTCCCGTGCTCCCTCGTTTGAGCAAAAACATGGATGACAGAAAGGCATATATAAAGACAAGTCATCAGCTTCTTTTTCATGGTATTTACTGAATTATGATAATAACAAATCGCAACTTCTCCCTTTATATCATTCAATACGAAAGAGAAGAAATAAAGACTCAACGCGGAGCTGACTATTTCGTTATAAAAAACTGCGTTCCACCGGTTCAGCCGTCTGTACCTGTCCGGCAATCCCGTACTGCCAGGCTACAACGGTGACTTTCACCGGAAATTTACTGCGGGGAGGAATTTTCGTAAAGACCAGCCTGTTATCTTGTAATTCCGCAGGGCCTTCCTTTACATAATAATATACGGGCAATCCACAATCAGAAACAGCTTCAAGAGAAACTGATTCCACTCCTTCCCTCACATCTTCTATCCCCGGAAAAAGTATATATTGGCGTTTTCCCTCTGTATTCCGATAAGGAATACGAATATTGAATTGTTGTACCGCACTCTTATATCTACTGTCACCCTCATTAGCGGCCAACAGCCAGATATCTCCGGTACGCTTCGGATTATCCATTCCCATTCTATAAAAACGCACGGTAAAAGTAGTATCATTCACCTTTGCCACCGGACCGCAAATACGAGTAACTTCAATTCCGCCATGAGCATGTTCCTTTACCAGTGAGGAGCGTAAAGAGTCCGTATACACCCCTTTTACGTGAAAAGTCAGACCATCGGCTTCCGGCCGGAAAGCGGCAATCACTCCGGCATGTTGTCCGGCATCATATTTAACCAACCGGCCTCTCTGCATAAATCCAAGATATTGCATCTGCTTACCTTTATATTTTGCATAGCGGGCTTCGGTCAGTCCGGCCATTTCTTTATCAAAATACCAAAATGCATCGTGCTTATCTCCTTTATAGTCCCGATAAGGAGCCGCCTTAGCCCTGTCCTTCTGCTCCGGACGCCAACGCTCGGCCAACCACCCTTCTTCCGGATTCAGTTTTTTCAAACGGACAGGCTCATTCAAAGAAGGATGTCCGGACAAACGGTATTCCAACGCTTTTCGCAGAACAAAGCAATATAATCAGCAGTCTGCCCGGCCACATCAAAATGTCCACGTCCCGTATCACACAAAAATGAAATACAACTTTCGGGATACATCATCCGAAATGCCAAAGCAGGGTTCACCCGCGCCTCCCACCATTCATATTCTCCTTCAATCATCAATCCCGGAATACCATCTATATTACGTGTCCTACCCCACTCCAGATTCTCCCCGCCATAGCCACACAGTTGGTACGGGGAGCATCTCCATGCAAAGAAATGACAGCCAATGTCCGTTCAGGATTCCAAGCGGCAAAATTCCACGGATAAGTGGCCATTGCCGAATGACCGACAGGAACTACAGGTATATGTTCCAACTCAGAATAGCCGCTGACTTCCGCCAGGTCATTCATCATCCGATTGAAAATCTCTTGCGTTCCCTTTGTCACATCCCATTGCTGGTCGATTCCGGGAGTGATCCATACCAGTCCGATTCCCATCCGGGACAATGCTTCCCGGAAACGCGGCATCTCGAACAGGGTTTCCTCACTCATATTGTGCTTTCCTACCATTACGGCACGCAACTGATGACAATCGGAAGGTATCCACAGGAAGGCAGTCGGTTCTTTGCCAGTTTCGGAAGAGATGAATCCTTTTAGCCGTACGGACCATTGCCATTCTTGGGCAGTAGCAAACAAAGCACTGCACAATAACAATAAAGCAAATACTAATTTCCTCATCAAGCTATATGTTTAAATGAATATTTTCTTTTTAATACGCTCCACTCACGATATTCACTCAACACCTCATTCATTAAAATAAAAATCCACAGATACCTCATGAGGATACCTGTGGATCTTTTTAACCGAACATAGAATTACAACTGATGAACCTCTTCCAATGTCAATCCTGTAATTTCCATAATATCCTCTATAGAGAGCCCTTTTTCTTTCATCCTCCGGGCATTGCGAACGACACCTTCCTTAATGCCTTCTTCGCGACCTTCCGCACGACCTTCTTCGCGGCCCTCCATACGACCTTCTTCGCGACCTTCCATACGCCCTTCTATCTTTCCTTCCAACTTGGCAGAATCAAGAACATCATTCTGAATCATTAAAGCGCTGAGATGTTCATCGTAAGCATGACGTTCCTGAGGGGTCATTGAATAATATTTCAATTTTTCACGTGCCTCCCCCAATCCGGGAGCTGTCGTGTCAGGACGGATAATACCCGTCTTCAAATATTCTATCCATTCCTCAAGGGGAGTCATGGCCACCTTATTAAACTCATTCACACGGATAAGGAAATACTCAGGATAAATTTCGGAAGGCATACGAGGCACAATAGCATCCTGCTCCCGGGTACTGACCTGCAGGAAATCTCCCGTATGCACCCCTTTAAATATATTCTGCCCATGATAAAGATAATCAGTTCCATAACCGATATCGAAATAAAGGATACTGATGGAATATATCTTTTTAACTTTATAATAAGTTTCACCCAATGAGATATGCTCCGTAATGGCCTTGGCTACTCCATACAGGATACGCTCCAAATAATACAGTTCACGGGTATTTTGGATCTCGATGATAACAATCTCATTTTTACTATTAAGAGCCTTGATATCAACCCGGTTGAACTTATCCTCCTCCGTTTGCTGATTACCCTCGCTTTCCAGAATCTCCACTATATGGATATCATCACCTATCAGCACCGTAAGGAACCCTTCGAGCACACCAAAATTGGCTTTATGACGCAACAGGCGTTTGACTGCCCAATCAAAACGGATATATCTATCTTGTAATTCCATAAGAATATAATTTATTCATTTTCAATGGACAAAGATACGAAAAAGGATTGCTCTTAAAGAATTATTCCACTTAAATAATTACCCTTATTTTTTATTTCACAAATGCTGCATTCTCCATATGCTCTTCCACAAAGATACCTGCCCAATCCGGAATCTTATACCATTGGGGCCTTTCGGACATATCATGCCGACATCACCTTACCGTTTATCATCAGGTTCTCGAAACGGATACTCTTTATCTTCCTCATTTCTTGAGAGGTACAAAGGAGCCTGTCTGATGGAACTCCTTATTTCTCTCTATGAAACAAGGAGTTCCAATAGTATAAAACAAGTTGTTTCTGATGGTGGAATCAACTGTTCCACACGTTGGAACACCCTGTTAACCATATAGGTTATCTGCATGAAATAGTTCGTCGAGAGAACTACTTCATCCGTTTCTGTGTGACAGAAGGGTGACACTTTTTTTATCTGTCACAGTATTCATCACAGATTTAACACGCTGTATAACAAGGCATTGAAAAGTCATATGACAGTGTGACAGATATTTTTCAAAAAACATACAGTAAGAAAACAGTCGCTATACTACCGAACTCACTGCTACCTCATGCCATTTATAATAATCTTCTTTAGACAATGAGATATCAAACATTACTTTTACAAATCCTTTTTATAGGAAAACTCATCAGCAAACATTACCAAGCCTGATTTTGCTTATATCTGCTAGTCAATTCAGACGTTCCACTATTACATTCTCTTATGATGTTAGAAATTATCACACATTTCTATCCTTATAGAAAATTATTTTGGGAATTGCCCCAGGATTAAGAAAAGGGATCTGCTTTTTGGAAAATATGGAAAGATATCCCCAATATATCGCAGCAGTCGAAAGATATCACATCTAACCAGAGCATGAATTAAAACAACTGGATAATATTCTTGAACCAATACTCATTTTAGGAGTCGGGATAATTGTTGCTGTCGTTTTAATAGCCATGTATATGCTAATGTTCCAGTCAAGACAAACTATTGCTTAATGATTTAAAACACGATAATAAAGACGACCATGACAAAAACGTCCGTTTTATCTAAAACTGTCACCAGTAGAGATTCAAAAAACAAAAGAAGAGTGACATCTAAAAAACGAAAACAAACAGCATCTATTTAAGATTATGGCACTGTCCGACAAAACTTGAAGCATTCTTCGATAATCCCTCCCCTATTATACAACATTCGCTATCACAACCTTTAATAGTGATAGACACGGATTATGCAGACTTCATAAAGAACTTACATCCTCTCATCATCCGTATCTTTATATTTCAAAATATATACCGCTTATCCCAAAAGCGAAATCAGCATATCGGCAGCTACCGCCAAACCGATCACGCCCCAAATATTATTTGCCATACAATATTGGAGCAAGGTTATTTCATTGACTACACGGCTTGTCATAGGTACAGTACTCAGCCCCGTAGCACCAATCAGTGGGGTTATCTTCTTTTTCATGAAAACAAACAACGCCATAACAGCAGTCACTACAATCGAAAATACAATCTTGAACACACGCAGGTTCTTGATTTCCGTTTTAGAAGGATACTTTTCCTGCTCTTTCATATTAATACTAAACTCTTTCTTTGTACACCATATTTTCACCACCAGCGGAACAATCACCGGAACCAAAGCCATATAAGAATAGGCGGCAATGGTAATCAGACCCGGCAAATGAGGAACCTGCTTTATAGTTGTAAAAATGGCTATAGGACCACTGGCACCACCGATAATCCCCAGCGAAGCCGCTTCCCTGGAAGTAAATCCCATCAGAATGGCTACCAGCAATACAGTAAATATACCCAATTGCGTAGCCGCGCTGAATATGGAAAGTTGCAGGTTGCGCAACATCGAGCCAAAGTCTGCCCCATTCAAGAATCTCGTTCTCATGAAGATTGTATACTCTTGAAAGAATTTTGATGGGCTTGCTTTGACTTCGCTCACGATATAAAATTTCTTTTCAAATGTGTACTTGATCATATAAATAAAGAGGCTCAAAATAGAATTGCTAAAGTAAAAATCTTATAGATTGAAACTTAAAAGTAAAAAGTCTCCTGCTTTAGCCTTCGTTTATTTTAATTAGATGGCTAAAAGCAGGAGATTTTTATGTTGTAATATAGAGTATAAGTAAGTCTATCCTATTTTTCTATTTTGAGCCTCTTCATTTCTATACCTCCTCTTTCCTATTATCGCACTTATGATTACCAATTCGGATTCTGCTTCAAATTACTATTCAAAGCAATTTCGTCCAATGGTATTGCCTGCAAATAATTTTTTCCTCGAAAATACCCTGTTATTTACCTTCTCCATAATTAGAGCTCCAGCTTTTAAAGTAGGTAATCCTTCTGTATAAACAGACTGTGCTTCTTCCTCATCAGTTATATAAGTCGTAAATTGACTCGGATCATAATAGGTTGATTGTCCCAATTCATTAGGTTGTCCGTTTACAGAAATATAGTAAGAACATCTAGGGCGATTAATTTCCTGTTCGGCAATTCCCCAACGGCATAGATCAGAAAAACGAAAACCTTCACCAATCAATTCTATAGCACGTTCACGACGAATTTCCTCCAACATATCTAATCCGTAATTATTTACTAACTCATTTGTTAAATCAGCAATATGGGCACGCTTACGGATTACATTGATAGTCTTGTCTAAAATTGAGTTGTCTATATTTCCATTCAGTTCATAAACTGCTTCTGCATAAGTCAACAACATTTCCGGTAAACGAATATGGTTATAATCAAAGGCTTCTTCTTCCGTTTTCCGATTTCTTTCAAATACAAATTTACGTCCTTCATAAGCAATATCATTAGCACTATAAGCTGATAATTTAGGAATATAACCAATACCGCCATTGCCTAAATCAGGAGTAGTTGTATAATCAGACGGATTACCTTTACCAGAACCTGCATATCCCCAATAACAATAATCTACTCGTTTAAATAATGCAGTCATACGGCTATCACGATTTTCAAACTCCGTATTCAAACCTTTATATCCATTAAATAATTTAGATTTATGTACAGGAAGACCATCTTTGCACAAAAACATATCCATTAACTTACGAGTCCCACTTACTGGTGCCGTATGAGAAAGATTCTGTCCAGACTTTTTGTTTTTATCATAATCAAAAATTAAACGAAAAATAGCTTCATCATTGGATGATTTGTCAAGTCCGTAAGGATTAGATGCAGCATCCTCCAAAATAAAATAATAATAGGCAGCTTGATTTTCATAACCAGACAGTTCTTCATCAGGCATCCATACAGCATACTCATTTCCATACTCCCCACCTTCTACAAATTTACCTGAACACTCCTTAGCCATGGTCAACAATGATTCTATTGATGGATAATTATCAGGAATTACCGTACCAGCTCCCGATTGGATACCATCACCGTTAGTCTCATCAGCGTTACCTCTACCATTATATTTTTCCCAAGTTCCTTCAAACAGACAAACACGAGCTTTTAATGCATTGGCAGCCTCAATTGTTACCTGTCCATTATTTCCTGTAGAAGACTTGGTGGTATTTTTTAAACGACTTATAGCTTCATCTAAATCATCAAGAATCTGTTGTACAACTTCATAACGTGAGTTACGTGGTGCCAGAATCATATCACTATTAGTCTCAGGTGCATAAGTAGCTAAAGTTATGCCTCCATAACGTTTCAACAAAAAGAAATGCCAAAATGCACGATAAAATAAAGCTTGCCCTACAGGTTGGTCAATATTTTCTGTCCCTGTATAATTTTTGCTTTGATCCAATAAATTATTGATATTTCGAAGAGCCTTGTAAGATTTCTCATAATAAGATTCAGAAGTAGTGCACCATTAAACCTGAAATTTCATCTGAACTCCGACCAATTAAATCTGTTCCATAATCAAAGAAAATACTAAACTTCGTTACTCGTGAAATTACGTCCAAATCCATAACATTCATCCGCCAATTTATTAGCAGCATTCTGAAACTGTTCAGCATTTTTTAAAATATACAGCTGTAGTTACTTGTGACATTGGTTCCTGCTCTAACCAGTCTGTGCATCCAGTCAAAGAAAATAGTGCAGTAGAAATCAAAACTATTATATATTTATTCGTTTTCATCATATTCATTTTTATTAAGTTATTAGAAAGTTATATCCAAACCAAAAGAAACGGAACTCGAGAAGACTTCTAAACCACTATATGTACCCATTTCATAATTTGCTTCAGGGTCAAACCCATCTTTCACATTGGAAATATCAAACAAGTTTTCTCCTGCTAACCATACACGTAAGTTTTGTATACCTGCTTTAGAAATCCAACTCTTCGGTAATGTATATCCCAACTGAATAGATTTACAACGCACATACCAATTATTCATCACATTTAAATCATTATAATCCTTATAGTTCCATGTATTACGGTTACCATTACGAGACATTACGGGAAACACATCATCCCCTTGATTACCAGGATAATAAGGATTATCATCTGAAGTCCAAGTATTACCTAAGAAGTAACCATTTGTATTTGTCCATCCTGACCAGAAAGCACATCCCATTTGGCCACTGCGAATATTATATTGCTGTCCAACCCCCTGGAAAAATGCACTAAAATCAATCCCTTTGTAAGTCAATCCCAAATTTATACCAAATGTATAATGGGGAGCCATATCACCAAAGTAATATAAGTCATCAATAGTAATATCTTTATCTCCATTTAAATCCACGCGACGCACGCTGCCCGGAGTTAATGCATTATCAGTACCTTGTTTTACAGAAGTCAGTTTAGAACCAGAAACATTGCCAGTCATCTGACTATAATATGCATCTACTTCTGATTGGTTCTGGAACAATCCATCAGTCTTATATACCCACAAAGAATTCATCGGATATCCCTCTACAATCTTATTAACTCCTGCTTTTTTAGAAATAGCTCCTTCATAAGAGGCAATTTCCGTTTTAGCATCAGCCAATATAAAACCTATATTGTAACTCCAATCTTCATTGATTCGATCTTGCCAATTTAAAGCAAGTTCCCATCCCTCAGCTTTGTAAGTTCCAGAATTTGTGGCAGGCGCTGATGCCCCCAATACTTTAGGATAAGTGATGGACATCAACATTCCCTTATTTTTACGCCAATAGTATTCAAAGCTACCACTCAATCTATTACCCAACACTCCAAAATCCAAACCTATATTAGTAGTTTCTACACGCTCCCAAGTACGTGAAGTATCAATGATTCCACCAATCCATGCAGTATTGGCTAATCCAGGAGTGGTACCAAAAATTGTAGTACCTGTTCCTATCGTTGCAAAACTTTCATAGTTACCAATAGAACTCAAATTACCAGCTTCTCCCCAAGATCCACGTACCTTCAAATTATCCAACCAAGTTATATTGTTTTTTATAAAATTTTCTTCTGAAATTCTCCATCCTCCTGAAACTCCAAAAAAAAAGTTTTGCCATCGTTGCTCTTTTACCAATTTCGAAGAACCATCACGACGCCAAGTTCCTTCAATCATGTATTTGCCCGCATAATCATAGTTCACTCTTCCCAAGAAAGAGACGAAAGCCCACCTATATTGTTCTGTTTTACCCCAATCATCATTACTTACCAATTCCGTACTAGATGCATCATACACACTCAAGTCTTCCAATTCTTGATTTGAACTTGCTGTCCTGTGTACAGTCAAGGAGCGATTTTCACGTAATTCATTTGTATTACCAAGCATCACTGCAATATGGTGCCTATCTAAAGTACGATCATAGTTCAAGAAAAACTCATAATCTTGATATAAATTACTACTATTATTTTCATACATTTGAGGAGTTTTAGACTGGGAACTTGTCTGTGCATTATTGGTAACCTCACCTGTATAATAATCATACATTTGTATAGTTTTATTAATAGTTCTCCAGTTTGTATGATCTTGACGAACATTAGCCTTCGCACTTATAGACAAGCCTTTTAATGATGAATGCAAAAAACTCAAATCTATATCTATTTTCCCCCCAAACGAAATGAATCAAACTTATTTTTTGTGCGTCCCGCTTCTGTCAAATGGGCAAGTACATTATTTCCTCCAAAGTTATCATAATATTTCGTACCATCCTCTGTATAAAGAGGAAATACATAAAAATCTTGTAAACCAAAGCCAATCCCTTTAGAAGGAACATTCTTATAACGGTTGTCGTAAGCAATATTAGTTGCTAACTTCACATAATCCCCTAATTTAAAGTCTGTATTATTACGAAAATTATATTTTTTCTGACCATCATAAGTCACTTTAATAATAGAACGATCATCTGCAAAACCTATAGACGTTTTAGTCTGTATCTTCTCTGAGCCACCAGAAATACTCAAATTATGATTATGACTCCATGTCGTACCGTATACATAATCAGGTTGGTAGGCATTCAATGGATCAATTCGATATTTAATTCCACTCTTTGTAGTCCAATCAAAAGCCTCATTATTAGCAACTCTTTTAAACTCATCTTCTGTAAATCCATAATGGACCACACTGATCCATTAATATCTTCATGAGCTGCACTTAACATCATCTTTGCCCATTCAGAACCTGTAGCTGCCGGATATCTCTTTCCCTGAAAATTAGCCGTAACAGCTCCATTATAAGTTACAGTCAATCTCTCCGCCTTGCCACGCTTAGTCGTAATTAAAATAACACCACCTGCCGCACGCGCACCATAAATAGATGCAGAAGCATCTTTTAAAACAGAAATATTTTCTATGTCATTAGGATTAATCGTGTTCAATTCCCACGTATATGCTTCAGAACCATCAATCAAAATCAAAGGCTTATTATCATTAGTAGAGATGCCTCCACGTAATGAAAGAGTAGGATCTTCTGTAGGACGGGAAGTAGTACGAGTAATAGTCAATCCCGGAATAGTCCCCTGCAAAGAAGTAGCAACATTTGTAGTAGCACGCCCTTTCAAAGTCTCATCTGCATCAATCACAGAAACAGCACCGGTCAATGTAGCCTTTTTCTGAGTACCATAACCTACAACTACTACCTCATCCAAAATTTCAGAATCTTCCTGAAGTACAACTTTTACCAAATTCCTTCCTTTTATTATAACCTCCTGGGCTTTATAACCAATATAAGAAACCACCAATGTTCCTCTGGTAGCATTTCCTAATGTAAAATTACCATCAAAATCCGTAATAGTTCCATTCGTAGTACCTTTCACCAAAACACTGGCACCAATTATAGGCTCACCTTGAACATCCACTACCTGACCTTTCACTGTTCCAGTCTGCATAACAGCCTGTATTTCATTCACCCCAGCAAATATAGCCTGCGGACTACCTGCCAACAATGCAGAAGCCATCATCATAGAGAATAAGATTCTTTTTGATGAAATTTTAAAAAAATCATTCTTCATAAACTTAAAATTTAAAATTAACAATTTTATAGTCTTTATTTTATTATATACATTGTTTGATAAACTCACGCATCTCATGTCGTCCTATCCTTAAATGGTTCTCAACAGTACGATGCGACAAATTTAGTTCCTCTGAAATATCTGAAATCGATTTACTTTCAAAACGACTCATTGTATAAATAATACGACGTTGTGGAGGAAGTAAAGACAATCTATGTTTTTCACACGCTTCCAAATCATCTGCCACCACACGGGCTTCAGTCTCATTCGTATAAGCCACCGTATGTTCATATATATAAGAAGTTACTTCTTGTCTTTTATAATAGCGACGTAAATAGTCATTCACTAAATTACGGGCAATGGTAAAAATAAAATACTTAATAGTTTCCAAGCATAGTATCCGGTTGTAATCCATCAGCCGCACATATACATCTTGTGCCAAATCTTCTGCTTCTTCTTTATTTCCTATCCTATAATAGATATACAGATAGATTGAATGATGATAATTCGTATAAGAATCTTCTATTAATTGAGTAGATTTCATGGTTATGTTTTTCATGTTCTCAGCTTTTTGGGTTACATTTACAGATGCAAATATAGAAGATGAGAAAACAAAAAAAGTATTTTCTCAGTTCTAATCAATCTCACATCATTACTCTAGACAAAAAAGCTCTTAATCCATTATTTTATAACAGATTAAGAACTTATAGCTATCAGTATCACATAATAATTTGATACTTTCAACAAGAAAAAGCAAGGTTATTCATTGTTTTTCCCAATACTTCGGATATACTCATTGGGAGTGATATTAGTCGCTTTTTTGAAATATCGGAAGAAGGAAGCCCGTGAACTAAATCCGCACAACTCCGCCAAAGCACTCAAAGTGTACTTAGCATATTCATCTTTCTCCACCAAGCGCTTGAATTCAGCTATACGGTAATCATTGATATAATCATAATAATTACGGTTTAAATATTGATTAAACAAATAAGACAAAGTATGAGATGATGTACCTATGGAAACGGCCAAATCAGCAATTTTCAAATTAGGATTGGTATAAGGCTTTTCCTTATGCATGATAATTTCCAATTTCTCTACCAATCGTTTGCACTCTTCTATACTTACCTTATTTGTTTTG
>ENA-OQER01000022-OQER01000022.1-human-gut-metagenome-genome-assembly--contig:-NODE-22-length-71304-cov-7.598311_pt1 | contig 71304 bp, 83 predicted proteins | sample MGYA00242797_ERZ504639 | MGnify/ENA primary metagenome ERZ504639 (study PRJEB26092, sample SAMD00036306) | human gut metagenome | host: Homo sapiens | study: EMG produced TPA metagenomics assembly of... | reverse complement strand
CGTTCGTTGTCAGCTAATCCAGCTAACATTTTCGAACGCTTTGAAGCCCGTCGCCAAGAGGATTTGAACCTCCGACCCCTCGCTTAGGAGGCGAGTGCTCTATCCAGCTGAGCTATGACGACACATGCCGCAAACCCTTGATTTTACTGGGTTTCTGGGATTTTTCCCTTCGGCCATATATAAGATTATCAACTCTTTTTCGAGTTGTCAATCTACAGATTTTTTTTGATTTGGTAACATTAGAACGTTCCCCAATTTGGGGAATGCCTCGGCTTTCTCTTAGGAGGCGGACGCTATATCCTACTGAGCTACAGAAACAAGAATTATAAATGTTTCAGCCGGGTCAGCAACAAAAATATTATACTATATTTTTGCTGCTTTTTCAAGACGAAACACATACTTGCGATTCCGCAGTTTACTTCAGGAATTTTCCATTGTGAGTACCTGATAAATTCTCTTATAGGCTTTTTCATAGGTCCAGCAGCAGCCTTCGACAGCTATCACATGCAGGACGAAAACGGACTGTGGAGCGGATATGGATATGAGATGATGCAGGGCATTGCCAAATATATGCAGTGTACGTTTTCCTACGTCGGATACGATAAGACGGCGAAGGAATGTGAGGAGATGCTGCAAAATGGAGAAGCAGACATTTATACGGCTGCCAAAAAGATACCGGAGCGCGAGGAGGAGTTTGCATTTTCCCGCCATCCGGCGATCACCGCATTTACGAGCATGAACGTGGAGACACCGAACTGGCGGTCTGATCTGTACAATAAATATTACGGTTCCGTGGAAGTGAATACCGATTACACGGCAGAGGAAAAAGCGCTTCTTTCCCAGCTGAAAGAGAGCGGCGCCGTGATCCGCGGCGTGATGAATCCGGACGGAAATCAATACTCGTGGTATGAAAACGGGGAGGCAAAAGGAATTGCGGCGGCGCGGTGCGTCGGGAAAACTGCAGAGAATAGCGGTAATCGACGATGGTGTGACGGTCAAAGAAATCCTGAACAATGAATGGCCGAATGCAGAAATTGTGTCGGTGAAAGATACGGACGAATGTGTGCAGAGACTGGTCAATGAGAATGTGGACGGTGCACTGCTGATGACCTACACAGCGCAGAAGCTGGCAAGAGATGATACGCAGAACCGCCTCCGCGTGGAAGTTGTGCCAGGTGCATCGATGTCCCTGCGGATGGGCGTACTCTCAGAGGTTGACCGGAGTTTCTACGGTCTGTGGGAAAAAACGCTTTACAACGTATCACGAAAGAGCAGAGCGGAAATTGTGCAGAGCTATGTGGAAGATGTGGAGACACCGACCATCATGGCGTATCTGTTTGACCACCCGCTGTATCTGGTGGCACTGATTGCAGGTGTGCTGCTGTTCTGCTTGCGGAGGATAATGCACTGAATGCAGAGGTTGCGACGGAGCTGCTCGGAAGCCTCGGCCTTGTCGTGGACTGGGCGGAGAATGGTTCCAAGGCCGTGGATCAGTTTGAAGCGTCGGATCCGGGAAGCTATTTTGCGATCTTCATGGATATGCAGATGCCGGTGATGGATGGCATCGAGGCGACGAAAAAAATTCGAAACAGTGTGCGTGAGGACAATGATGTTCCGATTTTTGCGATGACAGCAAATACTTTTGCAACGGACCGCAAGCGGTGCGCGGACGCGGGCATATTCCGAAACCGGTGAATTTAAAAGAGATTCAGACGACGCTGGACGAGAAAGTGCGGACGGCATGCGCCGGATAACGGGACGGATTAATAACAGAAAAATTTGGAGAAGGGGCTCTACTGCTTTGGATTGCAGTGGAGCTTTTTATGGTGTATCATAGGAAGTAAAAGAAAACAGGGGAGAATCACGGAATGGAAATTGCAGAAAATATCACATGGACCGAGGAACTGGAAAGGCTGGATGTGCTTCTTTCGCAGGGGCAGTTCGAGCTGCTGCTTCCGGGTGAGCGGTACGGGGGAGGAGAAAAGGAGATCTGGCTTGTCTATCTGATGAACGATGCGGCAGAGAGCTTTCTCGTTTTTCATGACGCGGAGCTGACGGGAACGTATCAGAAGGAATACGAGGGAGAAATAGATGCCGCACTGGAAAAAGACGGGGAGCAGTACGTTCTGATCGTGCGGCAGAAAGAGACGGTGTGCACGCTGTTTTTCAGCCGCCTTTCACTGGAAGTGCATCTGTTTGATTACGGAAAAACGGGTCATTTCTGGGTGGACGGATACGAGTATCTGCGGCAGATTGAGTTCCGTATTGCGATCCTGCGGGACAAGCTGGAATACCTCGGCGAGGCGTTCTGCACCGAGGAAGAAATGCGTCTGGCATCGCTGGCCAATTTCCCGCCGCTCAATTTCTGTTGCTACCCGGCCGTGCCGGATCAGTATCTCGTACCGTCATGCCCATGGTGGGAAGCGACGGAAGAGGCAATTACGGAGATGAAAAAACTGGCATCGGAGGCAGGCGATAAAGTGCTGCTGCGGTATCTTGCACTTTATGAAAAATGGCAGGGAAAACTCCTCGCAAAACAGATCGCAAAACTGCTGCATACGAGCCGCCACGCGAAAGTCGTGGATTTACTGGAAAAAAAACTGGCCCGCGAAGCACAGAATTACCCGATAAGACGCTTCACTGGCGAAGAAGGAACCCAGATCCGAAAAATCCAGGAGCAGGCAATGAAACGGAAAAAGATACTGGAAGCCGAAGGAAAACGCGCATCATTGCTGCGCGAGGAGCCATTCTTTTATGCACGGGATTCGGTGGAATATAAGGTCCATCTGATGATCTGGGGAACGAGAGGGAAAGAGCGGGTTGTGGAGGTTGAGACGTTTAAAATTTCCAGAATGCAACAGTAACGATCAGCTCCTTTACGGACGAGCCGGAAGTGATCCAGTTTTAATACCAGTAGACAAGAAGTCCCCCGCTTCTAAAGTGGTGGGATGAATTGTTAAAAGAAACATAACGGCAGTGGCGGGCGGAGAGAAATCGGTATCCTCCACAGACATGAGGCAAGTCACAGTCGAACTATTTTCGACATGTCAGACTCCGTGAAAATACCGACTGTGAATTGAAACAAGGGATAAGGTAAAATAGAAAGCGCTTATTTGAGGCGGGAATGAAATCTCAAATAAGCGCTTTTTCTATACGCTGCCGCCAAGTCAGGCTGCGGGCAGTTTATAATATTTCGATGTATGCTGCGGTAGAGCAGCAGCAATCCGCGGATGCAGAGCTCGATAGCCATGGCGATCCACATGCCGCGCAGGCCGAGCGGGGTGATGAGAAGCACCGCGAGACCGAGGCGGATGACCCAGATGCTGCCAAGGTTCAGAAGGCTTGGCACAAACGTATCGCCTGTTCCGCGGAGGGCTCCGGCGGCAACGATGGAAGCGCCGAAAAACGGCTCGGCGAGCAGTTCGATGCGGAGTACCTCGGCGGCAAACGAGCGAACCTGCGGGTCAGGAGTCAGAATGCTAAAGACGAACGGACAGAAGATCATCATCAGACCTCCGGTGATGGCCATCAGGACTGCGCCCATGGCAATGCAGATATTTCCGTAGCGTTTCGCCAGCTTGTAATTTCCGGCGCCGTAGCTTCTGCCGACGAGCGTTGTCGCGGCGGAACCGATGCCGTAGCCTGGCATGTAGCAGAGGCCTTCGGCGGTGACGGCGAACGAATTGGCCGCAATCGCAATGGAGCCGAGCGGGGCAATCAGCATGGTGGCAGCAACCATGGCGCTGTTCATCGCGATTTCCTGTACGGCAACCGGCACACCGATTTGAATGCAGTTTTCAGAATTTCGCATCGAAAACCGTTTTTTCCTTCCGGCGGAGACGCAGCCGCGGATTGCGGACACAACAGAACCAGGCACCCGTGAGGCTGATGACGGCGCAGGCCAGCATCGTTCCCATACCGGCACCCATGACACCGAAAACCGGAATCAAAAGAGCATTGAAAATGACATCGAGCACGCACATGACGGCATTTAAAATACTGGGTGTCACCATATCACCGCTGCACTGCAGGAAGGACGACATCAGCGAGTTGAGCTGGGAAAACGGAAGCATGATGGCAAACATCATAAAATAGAGCGTGGCATTCCGCCGGATCTTCTGCGCACCGCCGAGCCACCCCGGCAGCGGATGACTGATCAGAAGCCCGATCAGGCACAAAACAGCCGACACAACAAGCGCGGACGCGATGCCATGCCGCACAACATCCCTTGCCTTCTTGTCATGATTTCCCCCGATCTGATGCGCTACCTGAACAGAAAAACCGGCTGAAACCGCATAAATCGTACCGCTGAGGAGCCACGTCGTCGACGAAACCAGTCCGATCGCCGCCGAAGCATTCGCCCCAAGCGCGCCGACCATCGCGGAATCAATGTATTGCATCGCAATCGTAGTAATCTGTGTAAGAATCGCAGGCAGACTTAATCGCCCGACCTGCTGAATCTGCGGTTTCAGTTCAGTCCAGCTTATTCTATTCATCATTTTCTCCAGAACATGTATTTTATCGTATGGTTTTTCTTAAGAATGTAAAGATAAATGCGTATTTTACGCTAACATGTTTTGAAGAAAGTGTCAATCAAAAACGAGGTTTAATTTGACTTTTTTCTATGCGTATTAGGCATAGGGACGGAGAGGATTCGAATTTAATTTTCCGGCGGAAGGTTGTTCTTCACAGTGGGGTTCGCCTGGGTCGTGTTGGTTGCAGTCAGCAGGGAATCTGTCGGGGCGACCGGGCTCATGAGGACGCGGCCGGTTCCGCGGTAGACGTTGACGAGGCCTTCACCGCTGACGGCGGAGCCGACGAGGGTTCCGGTGGAGCGCTCTACGGTGAAATCAAGGTTGGAGGACCAGCAGACGGCGAGGTTTCCATCGATTTTCAGTTCGTCGTTTTCGAGTTCGACTTCGATCAGCTCGTCCTCAGGTACGTTGCTTTCGAGGGCAACGGCGCCTCTGCCGACGAGGCTCAGATTGAAGAAGCCTTCGCCGCCGAGGACAGCGGAGGAAATGCTCTTGCGGGCGGTCAGTTTGGTTTTGACTCTGCCGTCGCAGGCGAGGAACATGCCGTTCTCAATCGTCATTCCGGAGGAGCCCCATTTCTCGACATCCACAAGAATGATGTATTTGTAGGTCGGTTCCAGCACGAGATATCCGTCGCCGACGTACTCCGGTTTTACGGCAGATTCCTTTGTCATGGCGCCTTTGATGGCCTTTCCGAACAGGTCGCCGATCCCTTTGATTCCGGCGGTCGCCTGTACATGGCCGCCCATCCACTGCATCGCACCGGACTGGATAATCGCGGAGTGCTCCTTGTCCAGTTCAATGACAACCTGGCGGCGGCGCACATTCATTTTGCTCATGTAATACTCCTCCATGGCAGTCATCGGCGAGACGCTGGAATCCTGGAGATATTCCATGACGTGGAAATTTTCGATGGACTTGGTGAATTTCCGGTTTTCGTTTTCGAGATTTAAAATTTTCATAGGCACGTTCCTTTCTTTCATTAAGAAGAAAAATAGTGATCCGTCTTGTTTCTTTTATTATACAGGAAAGAAAGCAAAGAGCACAGAAAAATTTAGAAAAAAAGGAAATCTGGAAATCATGTTGTCCATTTTTCAGCGGAGTGATAAGATAAAGTTCAGAAAACGCAAGCAGTACGGTCAGAGGAGGAATTTATTATGAGTACAATTACTGTCAGAGATGCAAAAATAGAGGATGCCGCACGCATTCTGGAGATTTATGCTTATTATGTAGAATACACCGTCATTTCTTTCGAGTGGGACGTGCCGTCTCTGGAAGAATTTGAGAACCGCATGCGTGATATCATGAAAAAATATCCATACCTCGTCATCGAGCAGGATGGAAAAATCGAAGGTTATGCATACGCACATGCCTTTGTCGCCGCGCCGCATACGACTGGTCGAGCGAGTTGACCATTTATCTCGATCCCAATGCAAGAAAAGGAGCCTTGGCCGGAGACTGTATGAAGAGCTGGCGGACCGCCTGAAAAAAATGGGCATTCTGAACCTCTACGCCTGCATCGGCTATCCGCAGGTCGAGGATGAATATCTGACGAAAAACAGCGCCGAGTTCCATGCGCATCTCGGATTCGAACTCGTGGGAACCTTCCACAACTGCGGCTACAAATTCGACCGCTGGTACGATATGGTCTGGATGGAAAAAATCATCGGCGAGCCGCACGCGGGACAGCCGGCAGTAAAATCATATAGTGAGATAAAAGAATGAGCACAATAACAACGTATACAAGAAAACATTTTGACCCTGTGCATCCCGCTCCGGAACTGCTCTGTGTGGAGGATTTTGCGCATGCGCTGCCGATGATCTGCCGCGGAAACGGCCATGTGACGACGTTCTGGTCAGTGGGAGAGCACTGCATCTGCTGTGCGAAAGAGGCGGCCGCGCGCGGCTATTCCCGGCGGCTGGTGCTGGCGTGCCTTCTGCATGACGCGAGCGAGTGTTACATGTCGGACGTGCCGCGGCCATTAAAACAGGAAATGCCGCGGTACCGCGAGATCGAGGACCATCTGCTTTCGGTGATTTATGAGAAATATCTTGGCAGTGATCTGACGGCGGAGGAGCAGCGGATGATGAAACAGATCGACAATGATCTGCTGTGGTACGATCTGACAAATCTGCTGGAGGAACCGCAGGCGGGGGATGCGCCGAAACTTCACATCACGCTGGACTACACGGTGCGGCCGTTTGCTGCGGTGGAACAGGAGTATCTGGAATTATTCGAACAGTATTGGGAGACGGGCGATGAGAGAGGATAAAAACGAAAACCGCTGGGACAAGCTGCTTCAGATCCACACAATGGGGCGGGATGACAGCCGGTCGGATCTGTACCGGTATCCGTATGAGCCGACCCCGTACTGCGTGCTGGAGCGGATGGCAAACACGGGATGATCCGAAAGGGAAATACGCTGCTCGATTACGGATGCGGAAAGGGCCGCGTAGATTTCTTCTTATCGGCGCAGACCCGGTGCCAGTCCATCGGTGTGGAGTATGATGACCGGATTTATGCGAAGGCAATGGAAAACAAAAAGGCGGCGGCCTCTGGTGCTCGGACGGAGTTTGTGCTGGAGAGCGCCGAAAATTTTCCCGTTCCTGTGGAAGTGGACCGGGTGTATTTTTTTAACCCGTTTTCGCTTGAAATCTTAAGAAAAGCGATGGCAAGACTGCTGGAATCGTACTACGAAAATCCGCGGGAGATCCAGCTGTTTTTCTATTACCCGTCGGATGCCTATATCTCGTATCTGATGACTGTGCCGGAACTGGAATTTCTCGATGAGATCGACTGTATGGATCTGTTTCCGGGCGGGGACAGCCGGGAGCGGGTTGTGATTTTTACGATTCAGGAATAAAAAAGTTTTGTAACAGCAAAAACCGTGTGGAATACAAAAAAGCATGAATTATATTTGACGAAAGGGCGTTTTTATGAAATATCAGGTAATGCGAATTGAGGAAGACCTTGATTTCGGCTGTGAGGAGCGCGGTGCCGACGAGCCTGTCATGGCAGTTGTTGTTTTGAAAGATGAAAACGGAACAGAATCGCGCATCCGCCAGGAGGATCAGATGCTGTATGACTGGAACATCGAGGAGGGCGACACCGTTATTCTGAATGAAAACGGCGAATTGCGAAAAGTACTCTCCGGTGATTGGACGCAGAATTGCAATTCGAAAAATGTAGATACGACAAAATTCGTCAACATGATGCAGGTTGTCAAAGCCGGAAAACAGATCGACTGGATCTGCCCGTTCTGCGGCGGAAAAGTAGAACGACTGGAGCAGGAAGGCGGAAAAACCGTGATCGGATGCACATCGTGCGATATGCGGATTCAAATAGAAAATTAAACGATTTCGGCCTTTAAGGCCGAAAGAGAAAGGAAACACAAATGGTAAAACCAATTATGAGAGACGTTCTCTTCCTCGGACAGAAATCCATCCCGGCGACAGAGGAAGATCTGCAGGTGGGAAGAGATCTGCAGGACACACTGGCAGCAAACCGCGAGGCATGCGTCGGCATGGCGGCAAATATGATCGGCGTGAAAAAACGCATCATCATCGTAAACGCCGGATTCCGCGACATCATCATGTTCAACCCGGTGATCGTCCGCAAAAGCGGCCCCTACGAAACAGAAGAAGGTTGCCTCTCCCTGCCAGGCGTGCGGAAAACAAAGCGGTACCAGAACATCGAAATCGAATACTACGACTGGAATTGGAAAAAACAACGCCAAAAATTCACCGGCTGGCAGCCCAGATCTGCCAGCATGAGATGGATCATTTGGAAGGGATACTTATTTAGATCCTACAGCAGACAGGAGGACGGTATGACAGACAGAGAATGAATGGTAAAAGGAATCATTTACAACCCGAATGTGGAAGATCCGGCCAAAGAGCAGTCCGGCTATATGGAGCGTCTGTGGGAGTTCAACCAGCTGAAGCCGTCAGAGGGAGACAAGAAAGTCAAATATATGAAGGAAACTTTCGCAGAAGTCACCATCGGCGAACACGACCGCGAGTATTTTTACCGGGACGAAAAAATCGACGGGGAGAATCTCAAATAAATCGGGACAAATTTCGAAAATATAAAATTTTTGTAAAATAATGTCGAAAAAACGATTGACAAGTGGCGAAAAGAAACATATGATAATACCTGTCAATATACATATTCGGCAATAGAGGCGCGAAGGCTAAGAGTAGCTGTCCTGAGACAACGGGGTCTGGGACGGGCAGGGAAAGGAGCATTCGCCGAAACGGGGCAGTTCCCGAAAAACTGTCTGTGTTGGGGTACAGTCGAACAGGCTGTGCACTCTCACCGTACTGGTGGAGGAGCTATTGCTTCATGAACGTAGATTTAATGGAGCAGTGGTGAAGACCGCTGCTCTTTTTATTGTACTGCAGTTGGAACCGTGACAAAAGGTTCCAGGGGTGGAAATCTGTTTGGTTGGAGAACGAAAGACGAAACGGGTGTTACAGGATACGTCTGAAGAAAACTGTTGCCGGAAAAGAAAAAAGGGAGGATTTTGACATGATAGCATTTCTTAACTGGCTGGACGGTGTCCTTTGGGGCGTGCCGCTGATCGCGCTGATGATTCTGACCGGTCTGTACTTTACCGTTCGTTCTGGATTTTTCCAGTTTCGTCACTTTGGCTGGATTATGAAGAGAACCGGCGGAAAACTGTTCCAGAAAGAAGACAAAGCAAGTGAAGGAAAGGGTATGCTTTCCTCGTTTGAGGCGATTTCGACCGCTATCGGCGGTACCGTAGGATTCGGTAATATCGCCGGTGTTGCAACTGCAGTTGCAGCAGGCGGCCCGGGAGCCATTATGTGGATGTGGCTTTCGTCTCTGCTTGGTATGATATTAAAACAGGTTGAGGTTACCCTCGGCTGCTACTACCGTCACACCAACGAAAAAGGTGAGTACTACGGCGGTCCGACTTACTACATGGAGTGCGGACTTGGCGAGGAGCGCCACTGGGGCAAGCTGTGGCTGATCCCGGCGCTCATCTTCGGCATCGGTATTTTCTCCACCTTCTTCGTAACCTCTTCCAACCTGACCGCATCTCAGGTCGTAGCCGGTGCGTTCGGTATTGAGAATATCAATCTTGGAAGCTTCAAAGTAGAAGGCGTTATCGTGATGGGCGTTCTGCTCTGCATTCTGACCTATGTCGTTACAAGCGGCGGTACGAAGAAAATCGCAAGTCTGTTCAGCAAGCTCGTTCCATTTATGAGCGTTCTTTATATCTTGATGGGAATTGGCATGATCATCATCAACATCAACCGCGTTCCTGGCGTATTTGCAGCCATCGTAACAAACGCATTTACCGGAACAGCAGCGATCGGCGGTTTTGCCGGCTGCGCAGTCAGCGAGATTATCCGTGTGGGTATGGCGCGTTCCGTATACTCCAATGAGGCTGGATGGGGTACTTCTCCAATGATCCATGCTTCCGCAAAAACACCGCATCCGGTAGAGCAGGGTCTGTGGGGATCTTTCGAGGTATTCTTTGATACCATGGTTATCTGTACGATCACCGCACTTTCCGTTATCTTAAGCGGAAACTGGACCGACGGAACGAACGGCGGAACACTTGCTTTAAGTGCATTTGCAAGCGGATTCGGCAAATTTGGAAGCATCCTTCTGGCAGTCATCATGGTCATTTTTACTGTAACGACTTCCGGCGGATGGTTCACCTACTATCTGGCAATTCTGGAGCATCTGTATAAAAAAGAAGGCAAGATGAAAGATATCGTCATGAAAATCTTCTACGCAGTCCGCGCTCTGCCGGGCGTATTGTGGACGATCTATCTGGTAAAGACAAACAACCAGGGCTTTATCTGACTGTCGTTGATATCACATCTGCGATCCCGACCTTCGTCAACGTAGCAGTGATCCTGATTCTCTCGAACCAGTATTTCAAACTGCTGAAAGACTACAAAGCAAGAAACTTCGGCCAGGGCACGGTAGACAAGAACGCCTGCCTGTTCTACGAAGAGAAAACGAAATAAAAAATATTCAAAAGCGAATCCAGACACGCATGAGAATGGCGTGTCTGAATTTGTATATTGCGCAAATGGGCAGAAAAGAATAGAATCAAATTTAGATGACAGTAGGAGGATAATGATATGAAAACAATTTACAAAAACGGAGCTGTCTACACTGGAAAACTGCCGCTTGTCGAAGCGTTTGCAGTAGAAGACGGCAAATTTGTTTTCGCCGGAAGCAGCGCAGAGGCAGATGCCCTTGCAGCAGCCGGCGACAAAGTTGTAGACCTCGGCGGAAAATTCGTCTGCAGCGGTTTTAACGACAGCCATATGCACCTTTTAAATTACGGAAGCTCCCTGCTGAAAGCGCAGCTTGCCGCACATACCGAAAGCCTGGAAGATATGCTCGCCTGCCTCGACACCTTCCAGAAAGAGCATCCGCGAAAAGACGGCGCATGGCTGATGGGCCGCGGCTGGAATCAGGATTACTTCACGGACGTGGACCGCATGCCGAACCGCTACGATCTTGACCGCGTATCAACCGAAGTTCCGATCTGCGCGACGAGAGCGTGCGGCCACTGCCTCGTAGTCAACAGCAAAGCGCTGGAACTCCTCGGCGTCACCGCAGATACCCCGCAGCCGGAGGGCGGAGAGATCGGTATGGAAAACGGTGAGCCGGACGGAAGATTCTTCGACAATGCAATGGAACCGGTTTACGACAGCATTCCGGTGCCGAGCAAAGAGGAAATCAAAGATATGATCCGCAGCGCCTGCAAAGCCCTGAACAGCTACGGCGTCACCAGCAGCCAGAGTGATGATTACTGCGTTTACCGCGCCGTTCCGTGGCAGACCGTCAACGAAGCATACAAAGAACTCGAGGAGTCCGGCGAGCTGACCGTCCGCGTTTACGAGCAGAGCAACTTTACCGATCTGGAATCCTTAAAAGGTTTCGTTGAGGCTGGAAATGTGACCGGCATCGGCACAGACCGCTTTAAAATCGGACCGCTGAAAATGCTCGGCGACGGCGCACTCGGTGCGAGAACAGCATTCCTCAGTCGCCCATACGCAGACGACCCGTCCACCTGCGGAATCCCGGTATTCACCCAGGAAACCATGGATGAGATGATCGGCTACGCCAATGCACACGGCATGCAGGCTGCAGTTCACACGATCGGTGATGCGTGCCTCGACCGCGTGTTAAGTGCCTATGAAAAAGCCCTTGCTGAAAACCCGAGAGAAGATCACCGCCACGGCATCGTGCACTGCCAGATCACAAGAGCCGATCAGCTTGAAAAAATCGCGAAAATGCATCTTCACGTTTACGCACAGAGCATCTTCCTCGATTACGATAACCATATCGTAGAGGAGCGCGTCGGCAAAGAGCTTGCGAGCACAAGCTACAGCTGGAAGGCGCTGATGAACAACGGCGTCTCCGTCAGCAACGGAACTGACTGCCCGGTAGAGCTGCCGGATGCCCTCGCCTGCATGCAGTGCGCTGTCACAAGAACAACGCTGCGCGACCATGTCGGCCCGTACCTGCCGGATCAGAAATTCACCGTACAGGAAGCACTCGACAGTTACACGATCCGCAGCGCCGAGGCAAGTTTCGAGGAGAACGTGAAAGGCCAGATCGCAGAAGGCATGATGGCAGACTTCGTCGTACTGGGTCAGAATCCGTTTGAGGTGGATGAGAGCACGATCAAAGACATTCCGGTGTGCCGGACGTATCTTGCCGGTGAACTGGTATATGAAGCATAAGAACATAACTCAAATGAGTAATAAATGTCAAATGAAAATTCATACAATGAAGGGAAAAACGTAAAATAAGATAACCTGAAAATAGTATGGAATAAAGACAGAAACAGAGGAGAACCTCCTGCGGCGATGAATGGTCGCAGGAGGTTCTTTTTTGATCCTGATAGGACCATACGGTCGTAAAAGAATCGAACAAATGGTTGCATAAAAGGGAGGGAATGTGCTATGATAAAGGAAATTTTACAAAAGGAAAAAACAGACAAATGCTTGGAAGAACACATTTTTTTATTGGAACAGCAGCGGCACTTGCTGTTTACAGCCGCAGACGGTTCCCGCGCTTGTGGCCGGTGCCGGGGCTGCCGCGATCGGCGGTTTGATCAGTGACATTGATGTCGGCACTTCACAGGCGCACCGCGATGCCGATAAGATCACTACGGCAACAGTTGCAGTTGCGGTGCTCACAATTCTTGCGGAGTATAAACTGAATCTTGGAATTTACCGCCGCCTCACAAGCGACAGCAGCGTGCTGCGTCTCCTCGCCGGAACGGCAGCATTTTTGCTGATCTGCGCCTATGGGAAACAGCAGCCGCACCGCTCCTTCATGCATTCATTTGCGGCGCTGGCATTGCTGACGGCGTGCGTGGACATCATCTACCCGGATGTGTCCGCTTATTTTGCCGTGGGCTTTCTGTCCCATCTGGTGCTCGATTTTTTCAACCGGAAACCGGAAAAGCTGTTCTGGCCCTGGAAGAAGGGATTCTGCCTCGGACTCTGCTCAGCACGGGGACTTGTGAACCGCGCACTGCTCGGGTGCGGCATGGTATCTCTTGCTGTAATACTGGTGATCTCGGCGCTGCAGGGCGGCTGATGGCTAAAATCATGCGGGCAATTTACGGATGAGATGGGATTGACAAAAAGATAACAAGACAAAGGAAGAAAAAGCAGGAATTTTTCGGTGTTAAAGTTAATATTTTATACATTTTATAGTAGGATTTTTGATTAAAATGATGTAAAATAGAAAACAGAAATCCGGCGTCCGTAATTGTTTTTGAAATGAACGAACAGGGAACCGCCGGCCCGTTACCGCAGCCGATTGCGGAGCGCAGCGCAACCGACAACAGAGATTAGAGCACAACAGGCAATACAGGAGTTAGTATGAACGAAGAAATGAAAAACCAAACAGAACAGTTACCGCTTTTAAAAGTACACATGATGGGAAGTTTTTTTCCTGGAGTACGGCGACCAGCCGATTTCCTTCCGGAAAACAATGGCAACAAAATCGATGAGACTTCTGCAGATTTTCCTCTATAACAAGGACAATGGAATTTCCAGAGGAAGACTGTTGGAGAGCACATACGGAAGAGAAGATGTGGCGGACGCGGCAAACAGCCTGCGTGTCGGCGTACATCGCCTGAAAAGAAGCCTTGTCGAGGCAGGACTTCCGCAGTTTGAGTACATTTATACACAGAAAGGCGTTTACCACTGGACCAGCCCGATGCCGGTCGAGGTAGATGCGATTGATATCAAAAATAAGATCCTGGAAGCAGGAAAAGAGACAGACGAGAAAGCGCGCATGGATCAGATGATCGAAGCACTGGAGCTGTACACCGGAGAGTTCCTTGCAGATTTCGGCGAGGAAGAGTGGGTACAGGCGGAGCGCGCGCAGCTGAAAAAAGTATATTCCGATGCACTGAAAGAAGTAAGTGAGTATCTTCTGAAAAACGAGGAGTTCGATGAGCTGCAGAAACTGACTTCTGTTGCTTCCGAACTGTATCCGTTCGACGAGTGGCAGGCAGTCCAGATGCAGGCGCTGATCGGCCTGGAGAGATACAAAGAGGCCATGAAACTGTACGAGCAGACCTCGAAACATTACTTTGAAGAGCTTGGCGTTACACCGAGCGAGAAACTGGTGGAGCAGTACCGCTATCTGGGAAGCCGCATGGGCAGCAGACACCGCGTGATCGAAGAGGTACAGGCAGATCTTCAGGAGAGCCCGGGAGAAAAGGGCGGAGCATTCTTCTGTTCCCTCGCCGGATTCCGTGACTGCTACCGACTTGTTTACCGTATGTCCGAGCTGAACGGACAGATGCCGTGGCTGATGCTGTGCACCATTACAGACGGAAAAGGTTACCCGGCAAAAGGCGGTCCGCGCCTTGACCGTATGTCCGAAAAGCTGCTTGAGGTAATGAAACGCAGCCTGCGTCATTCCGATTTCTTTGCAAAATACAGCCCGTCCCAGTATGTGATTCTGCTGCAGGGCGGCAGCCAGAGAGGATGCGAACTCGTCTACAAGAGAATCAGCGAGCGCTTCTCCGAGGAGAAAAAAGGCTGGGCAAAGAATCTGAAATACAGTGCACTGCCGGCAATTCAGACCGAAAAAGAGCTTGAGTTCTTAGAAGGAGACGATGTTTTATGATTCGCGTACAGCTGCTTGGAAGATTCCGCATGTACGATGAAACACGCTGCCTCAACGAGGAAGCGATTCATTCCCCGATGATCACAAAGCTGCTGGTTTATATGATCTGCAACAAAAACCATATCGTAACACTGGAACAGTTAACCGAAGCACCCTGGACGGATGAGGAGAGTGAAAATCCGTACGGAGCACTGAAAAATATGATGTACCGTCTGCGCGGAACGCTGCGGAAGGTATGGCCGGTTGAGAGAGGATCATGCCTGCTATATGAAGGCTGTCATGGAACTGACGAAAAGCCTGGAGCACCGCAGACCGCAAAGGAAAAGTACAGGTTCTCAGTGATCTAAAAGAGCTTTATCAGGAACCAAGAGAATTAGAAAAAATAAATTAATTTTTAAGTTGACAGCAGACTAAACAAATGGTAACTTTAAGCTGTGATGAAACGAGCTTAAATCCAGAAAAAGTCTGCTGTCTTAAGTTAAATAAAGTACAACAGACAGGGAGGATAACAAACATGAGTTACAGAGAAGTATATGAAAAATGGTGCAATGATCCATATTTTGATGAGGCATCCAGAGAAGAGCTGAAAGCACTCGAAGGAAATGAGGCAGAAATCGAAGACCGTTTCTACCGTCAGCTTGAGTTCGGTACCGGCGGACTCCGCGGTGTCATCGGAGCGGGTACCAACCGCATGAACATCTACACCGTACGCCAGGCAACCCAGGGCCTTGCCAACTACATCATTTCCCAGAACGGACAGGAAAAAGGCGTAGCCATCGCACACGATTCCAGAAGAATGTCTCCGGAATTCGCACGCGAAGCAGCACTCTGCCTGAATGCAAACGGAATCAAAACGTATCTGTTCGAGTCCCTGCGTCCGACACCGGAGCTTTCTTTTGCTGTCCGTGAATTCGGCTGTATTTCCGGTATCGTCATTACCGCAAGCCACAACCCGAGAGAGTACAACGGATACAAAGTATACTGGGAGGACGGCGCACAGATTACACCGCCGCACGACAAAAACATTCTCGCAGAGGTAGCAAAAGTAACCGAGTTTTCTGCCGTTAAAACGATGGAAGAAGATGATGCAAGAGCAGAAGGCCTGTTCCAGGTCATCGGAACCGATTTTGATGACCGTTACGTCGCAAAATTAAAAGAGCAGAGCATTCATCCGGAAATCATCAAAGATGCGGCAAAAGATATGAAGATCGTCTACACACCGCTTCACGGAACCGGAAATGTGCCGGTACGCCGCGTTCTGCGCGAGCTTGGCTTTAATCAGGTTTACGTTGTAAAAGAGCAGAAAATGCCGGACGGAAACTTCCCGACGGTGGCTTACCCGAACCCGGAAGACGAGAAAGCATGGACACTGGCGCTGAAACTGGCAAAAGAAGTAGACGCTGACATCATCCTTGCAACCGACCCTGATGCAGATCGTCTCGGCGTTTATGCAAAAGACAGCAAGACCGGCGAGTACGTAAGCTTCACCGGAAACATGTCCGGTATGCTGATCGCAGAGTACATCCTGCGCGAGCGCACCAAGAACGGAACCATGCCGGAGAACCCGGCTCTCGTTGAGACGATCGTTACCACAGATATGGCAAAAGCAATCGCAAAAGCCTACAACGTGGCACTGATCGAAGTTCTGACCGGCTTCAAATACATCGGCGAGCAGATCAAGTTCTTTGAGCAGAGCGGTGCACACAACTATGTCTTCGGCCTGGAGGAGAGCTACGGCTGCCTGGCTGGAACATATGCAAGAGACAAAGATGCCTGCGTGGCAGTTATGATGCTGTGCGAGGTTGCTGCATACTACAAACAGCAGGGCAAGACACTGTGGGATGCCATGGTGGATATGTACGAAGAGTACGGCTATTACAAAGAGGGTCTTGCAACGATGACCTTAAAAGGTATCGACGGTGCAAAAGAGATCCAGACCATGATGACCAACTTCCGTGAGAACCCGCCAAAAGAGCTGGGCGGTTTCCAGGTTCTTGCCGTACGCGATTACAAAGCAGACGTACGAGTGGATCTCGTAAGTGGCGAGAAGAGCGCGACCGGACTTCCGTCCTCCAACGTTCTTTACTATGAGCTGGAAAACAACGCATGGTGCTGTGTGCGCCCATCCGGTACTGAGCCGAAGATCAAATTCTATTTCGGCGTAAAAGGCACATCCCTTGAAGATGCAGCCGAGAAACTGGAAAAATTAAAAAATGCAATGGTAACTGCTTAAACGCTGTGTGATATAGAAACAAAAAAAGGCCTCAGCCCGGCGGGTGAGGTCTTTTTGTACAAAAATCGGCCCGGCGGATCAAGCTTACCTGAAATAAGGAGAAGAAAATGGCGATTTTATATTATGATGAGAAAAAGCTTTTCAGTTAAATACAGAGAATACGACGTATGTGATCGGCCTGAGCCGGAAGGCTACGTCGGACATGTTTACTACGGACCCCTTCTGCACGGAGAGCCGGATCTGTATCCGCTCCGCATGGATGAGCCGCCGTTCACCCCGTCCGTCAATAAGAGAGAGAAATCTTCGTTCCTCGACCGTTTTCCAATGGAATACCCGACCGGAGGAGTCGCGATTACCGTGAGAGCTGTCTGAATATAAGAAATGCACAGGGCCGTATGGGATGTGAGATTTTCTTTGATTCCTATGAAATTTTCAAAGGAAAACGCCCGCTGACCGGTCTTCCGGCTTCTTTTGGAACCGAGGACGAAGTAGAAACTCTGGAAATCACCTGCAAAGATCCTGTTCTTGATCTTGTTGTTGTCCTTTCCTACTCTGTTTTTACAAAAGAAAACGTTATCACCCGAAGTGTCCGCGTGAAAAATGAAGGCAGTGAAGCGCTGAAGGTAGAGAAAATCTACAGTGCCTGCCTCGATATGGACAACGAAGACTTTGAGATGCTTTCTCTTCATGGATCCTGGGGAAGAGAACGCCACATCCAGCAGGGTGCGCTCCGTTACGGAAAACAGCTCGTTTCCTCCGGAAAAGGAGAGTCCAGCCATCAGGAGCACCCGTTTGTGGCCCTGGTGACACCGGGAACGGATCAGGAGCGCGGCGAGGTTTACGCAATGCACTTCGTATATTCCGGCAACTTTATCGGACAGGTGGAAAGATGCCAGTTTGATACCGTTCGTATGGTCATGGGTATCAACCAGGAGGAGTTCTGCTGGAATTTAAAAGCCGGCGATGAATTCCAGGCGCCGGAGGTTGTTATGGTCTACTCTGCCGAGGGACTTGGCAAAATGACGCGTTCCTACCATGCATTTTATCGCAGACATATGATCCGCAGCCCGTACAACCACAAAAAACGCCCGATTCTGATTAACAACTGGGAAGCAACTTACTTTGATTTTGATACCGATAAACTCCTCGATATCGCAAGAGAGGCAAAAAAAGACGGCATCGAGATGCTTGTTATGGATGACGGCTGGTTCGGAAAACGAAATAAAGACGATTCTTCCTCGGTGACTGGGTTGTCAACGAAGAGAAGATCAAAGGCGGCCTGAAAAATCTGGTTGACAAAGTGAATGAAATCGGTCTTGAATTCGGTATCTGGTTCGAGCCGGAGATGATCTCCCCGGACTCTGATCTCTACAGAGAGCACCCGGAATGGGCGATTCAGATTCCGGGAAGAGAAGCGACTGAGATCCGCTGCCAGTACGTGCTGGATCTCTCCCGCCCGGAAGTGCAGGATTATGCGTATGAATGTGTGGCAAAAATCCTGCGCAGTGCAAACATCAAATACGTGAAATGGGATATGAACCGTCAGTTAAGCGACCTGGGAAGCACCTACCTGGACAAAGATTCCCAGCAGGAGCTGTTCCACCGCTACGTGCTCGGTATGTATGCGATGCAGGAGCGTCTGGTACAGGAGTTCCCGGATCTGCTTCTGGAGAACTGCTCCGGCGGCGGTGCACGTTTCGATCCTGGAATGCTTTACTACAGCCCGCAGATCTGGTGCTCCGACGACACCGATGCGATTGAGCGTCTGGAAATCCAGGAGGGAACAGCCCTCATTTACCCGCTCTGCTCAATGGGTGCACACGTCAGCGTATGCCCGAACCATACGGTTGGCCGTGTAACTCCGTTTACAACGAGAGGCCATGTGGCACTGGCCGGAACGTTCGGCTATGAGCTTGATATCACAAAACTGCCGGAAGAAGAGAGAAAGCTGATTCCGGAGCAGACCGCAATGTATCACAAATATCATGAACTGATCCGCGAGGGAGAGTATTACCGTATTCTTTCCAGCCGTGAAAACCACAGATCCGACTGCTGGGCAGTAGCATCGGAGGATAAAAGCGAAGTGCTTGTGACCTACGTACAGGTGCTGGCACAGGCAAATATGCCGTCCCGCAAGGTTCGCCTGCGCGGCTTTGATCCGGCGAAAAAATATCGTCTGGAGGGAACCGATGAGGTTTACAGCGGCGAGATGCTGATGAATGCCGGTTTCCGGATGAAAGATTTCTGGGGTGATTTCGTCAGCAGACTGTATCACTTTGTTGCAGTAGACTAAGGAGCAACGGATATGGCAAAAGTAAGATTGGCAGATATTGCAAAGGTGGCGGGCGTCAGCGCCGTCACCGTGCATAACGCGATTACAGGACAGAAAGGGGTCAGCGATGAGATGCGTGCCCGGATTCTGGAAATTGCAAAGGAAATGGGGTACCGCCAGCCGGGAAGCGGAGCGAGAAATACACAGGGAAAAAGCCTGCGCTGCATCGGAGTGGTGATTCCGGAACGGTATCTGGCAGAGTATACGACATTTTACTGGAAAATGTATCAGGAGATGGCACTGGCGGCGACGGAAAAGAGCTGTATGGTGACCGTGGAGATCCTGAAACAGGAGATGGAAGATGAGATGATCGTGCCGTGCATCGCCAAGGAGCAGACCGTCGATGCACTGATCCTTATGGGAGACACGAGCCGCGATTACATCCACTATCTGAAGAAAAACGTGGATCTTCCGATCGTATTTCTGGATTTCTACGACAATGAGCTGGCAAAAGATGCCGTGATCGCAGATAACTTTCACGGAATGTATCTGATGACGGAATACCTGTATGAGCATGGCCTGACCAAGCTGGCTTTTGTCGGTTCGATTCATTTTTCCAGCAGTATCATGGATCGGTACTGCGGTTTTTCCAAGGCTGTTCTGGAACACCGCGATGTGACACCGGCGGAATGGATTCTGGAGGACCGTGATGAGCAGGGCCAGATCGAAATTCATCTCCCGGAACAGATGCCGGAAGCGTTCGTCTGCAACTGCGACCTGACCGCCGGCCTTCTGATGCTCGAGCTGGAAAAACGCGGCATCTCCGTGCCGGAGGATGTTTCCATTGTCGGCTTCGACAATTACCTGTATCCGGGTTTCCCGGATCTCAAGATCACTTCGTATGAGATCAATACGAAGGCGATGGTAAAAGTAGCGCTCGAAAAAGCGCTGAAGCAGATCCGCGGCGCGGCATCCGGCAAAAATATGGAAATTGTCTCCGGACAGCTGGTGCCGAAAGAGAGCGTAAAGCTTTGATTTTTATAACTGAATTATAAATTAAGAAACGGGGCATTTTGAAATGCCCCGTTTTTGTACATATTACACAACAAAGTCACTTAAAAATTGACAGTATCTAACGGAACTTATTTTTTAAGTAATTTCCAGTTGAAAAATTAATCATCTATGTTAAAATTAAGCTAAAGGACTGGGCGTGAGGGTGATAAAACACGGCGGTTCGGAGAAAAAAAGAATGAAAAAACAAGATTCTGTCCACTAAACAGAAACTTAAAAAAACAAAGTACAACTCATAAACAAACAATATTTTTCATGGAGGTTTCAAAAAATGAGCGAAGTTAAAATTATTGGAGATGCTGTCAAAAATATGCCATGCAGGAAGGCCCGGCTGAGTTTTCCGGTGCACCGGTATGGAGATACAGCGAGAATCCGATCATCGGAAGAAATCCGGTGAAGGAAGTAGCAAGAATCTTCAACAGCGCCGTTATGCCGTACGGCGACGAGTTCATCGGAGTATTCCGTGGTGAGCAGACAAACGGAATCCCGTACATCTACCTTGGAAGAAGCAAAGATGCGATCCACTGGAATTTCGATGAGAACAAAATCCAGTTCGTTGACGAAGAAGGCAAACCGTTCATGCCGGTTTACGCATATGACCCGCGTCTTGTAAAAGTAGAAGATACCTACTACATCATCTGGTGCCAGGACTTCTACGGTGCAGCCATCGGAATGGCAAAAACAAAAAAATTTTGAAACCTTCGTACGTGTGGAGATCCATTCCTTCCATTCAACAGAAATGCCGTTCTCTTCCCGAGAAAAATCAACGGCAACTTCGTGATGCTGTCCCGTCCAAGCGACAGCGGCCACACACCGTTCGGTGACATCTTCCTGTCCGAGAGCCCGGATATGCTGTACTGGGGCAAACACCGCCACGTCATGGGCAAGAGCCGGAGTGGTGGGAGTCCTTAAAGATCGGCGGCGGCGCAGCTCCGATTGAGACCAACGAAGGATGGCTGCTGTTCTACCACGGTGTAAGCGGCACCTGCAATGGCTATGTATACAGCATCGGCGGCGCAATCCTCGACAAAGAGAATCCGTCCATCGTAAAATACCGCTGCCAGAACTTCCTTCTGACACCGGAAGAGTGGTATGAGGAGAGAGGCTTCGTTCCGAACGTAACCTTCCCGTGCGCAACCATTCACGATGCAGAGACCGGAAAGATCGCGATCTACTACGGCGCAGCCGATACGTATGTAGGACTGGCATTCACAACCGTAGATCTGATTGTAGATTATATCAAGAAAAACAGTGTCGTACGCGAGTCTGACACCGAAATTGGAAGAAGATAAGAAAAGAAGGAAAAGAAAAGATGCAGGTCTTTGGCAAAGGAAGTAAAGCAGGAGCTTACTGGACGGATCGTTCCGTTCTGGGAGGGCTTAAGAGATGAGGAATACGGCGGATTTTACGGCTATCAGGACTTTGATCTGAACGTGCAGAAAACGTATGAGAAGGGCTGCATCTTAAACAGCAGAATTCTCTGGTTTTTCTCGAATGCGTACCTGACCTTAAAGGACGAGAAGCTGCGCGCCGATGCGGAGCATGCGTACCGCTTTATGAAACAGGCGTGTGTGGACCGCGAGTACGGTGGCGTGTTCTGGTCTGTCACCTACGACGGAAAACCGCTCGATACGACAAAGCATACGTACAATCAGGCATTTGCAATTTATGCGCTGTCTACGTATTTTGATGCGACGGGCGACACCGAGGCGCTGGAGCTGGCAAAATCGCTGCAGCAGATCATCGAGACACACTGCACCGACGAGTACGGTTATCTCGAGGCATTTACCCGCGATTTCAAGCCGGAGAGCAATGAAAAGCTCTCGGAGAACGGCGTCATGGCAGAGAAGACCATGAATACGCTGCTGCATGTTTTCGAAGCATATACCGAGCTGTACCGCGTGACAAAGGATCCGTTTACCGGTGACCGTCTCCGCTTTATGATGGATCTCTTCGCGGATAAAGTATATAACAAAGAAAAAGGCCGTCAGGAAGTATTCTTCGACCGGACATGGAATACGCTGATTGATCTGTATTCTTATGGCCATGATATCGAGACTTCCTGGCTGATCGACCGGGGTACAGAAGTGCTCGGCGATCCGGCTTACCGGGAAAAACTGCTGCCGATCACCGGAGAGATTGCGGAAAATATCTACAACACGGCATACAAAAATCATTCGCTGATGAATGAGTGCGAGCGCGGTGTGGATGATACCACAAGAGTCTGGTGGGTACAGGCAGAAGCAGTCGTTGGATTTTTAAATGCATGGCAGAAAAAACCGGAGGAAACAAAGTATCTCGATGCGGCAAAAGACATCTGGGGCTACATCAAGGAATATGTGATCGACAAACGAGAGGGGTCTGAGTGGTTCTGGTGCGTGAATGCAGACGGAAGCCCGATCCATGAGCCGATTGTAGAACCGTGGAAATGCCCGTATCACAATGGACGTATGTGTATGGAAGTAATTGGGAGGTTAAAAGATGCTGAATAAACAGTATTATGTGGAAAAAGCCAAGGTAGACCGCCTTGTGGCAAGAAAGAACACAAAAGCAGATTTTTACAACGGTATTTATGACCGCTATGAGTATCCGGTGCTGACAAGAGAGTTCGCTCCGGTTCACTGGAGATATGATCTGGATGAGGAGACGAATCCGTACTTTATGGAGCGTCTCGGCATCAACGCTGTGATGAACTCCGGCGCGATTTATCTGAATGGAAGTATTATCTCGTTGTCCGCGTGGAGGGTAATGACAGAAAATCTTTCTTTGCTGTTGCAGAGAGTGATACTGGTATCGACGGCTTCCATTTCTGGGATTACCCGGTTGTGCTGCCGGATACCTGCGCAGAGGAAACCAACGTTTATGACATGCGTCTGACCCAGCACGAGGACGGCTGGATTTACGGAGTGTTCTGCTCTGAGAGCAAGGACAAAAACGATCCGGATCTGTCCGCGGCTGTTGCTGAGGCTGGTATCGTAAGAACGAAAGACCTGAAGAACTGGGAGCGTCTGGACAACCTGAAAACCTTACGTTCTCCGCAGCAGAGAAACGTTGTTCTGCATCCGGAGTTCGTAGACGGAAAATATGCCTTCTACACCCGTCCGATGGATGGTTTCATTGAGACCGGAAGCGGCGGAGGAATCGGCTTCGGACTCTGCGATGATATCACACACGCTGTCATCGATGAGGAGAAGATCATCAGCAAACGTATTTATCATACCCTGACCGAGTCCAAAAACGGTGCCGGAGCAGTGCCGATCCGCGGTAAGAAATGCTGGATCAACATTGCACACGGTGTAAGAAATACAGCAGCAGGCCTTCGCTACGTTCTGTATGTCTTCGGTACCGATCTGAACGATCCGTCCAAAGTCATTGCAGAGCCGTCCGGTGTATTCCTGGTTCCGCTTGGAAAAGAGAGAGTCGGAGACGTTTCCAACGTTGTATTTACAAACGGCGCGATTGCGCGTGAGAACGGAGAGGTTTACATCTACTATGCATCCTGCGATACAAGAATGCATGTAGCAACCACCACAATCGACAAACTCGAGGACTATCTGTTCAACACACCGCAGGATCCGCACAGATCCCCGGACTGCGTAAAACAGAGATGCGAGCTGATCTCCAAAAACCTGGAGCTGCTGAAAAACGAGAAATAAAAGCGTCCGCTACGGCGCATCGGGATCTGTAAAGGTCATGAAAACCTGGAAAGTGTTTCGAGAAGAACCGAAACGTCAACGGGTTTCGCGATATGGGCGTTCATGCCGGATTCCAGTGCTTTTCGGCGGTCCTCTTCAAACGCGTTTGCCGTCATGGCGACAATCGGGATTTCCCCGCGTTTTCCCGGGAGTGCACGGATCGCTTCTGCGGCCTGATAGCCGTTCATGTTCGGCATCTGAATATCCATCAGAATAACATTGTAATAATCTTCTGGTGCGTTCTGGACTGCTTTTAAGCAGAGGGCGCCGTCTTTTACGTGCTCGGCGTGAATGCCGTTTTCTTCCAGAACGGTGAGTACAATTTCTGCATTCAGGTCATTATCCTCGGCAAGCAGCACGCGTTTTTCGGAAAGCGTCTGCAGGGACTGCTCGAGAATCTCGTCTTTATGCTGGTGAGCCGCAAGCTGTTCTTCGGTCGGAAGTCCAAACGTGAGGCAGACCGTAGTTATTGTTCCGGCACCGAGTTCGCTTTCCACATCGATCGTTCCGCCCATCAGATTCACGAGGGATTTGACGATCGGAAGGCCGAGGCCGGTTCCGGTGATGTGGCTTTCGGTGGAGGAATGTTCTCTTGTAAATTCTTCAAAAATATGCGGCAGATACTCTTTGCTCATGCCGATGCCGTTGTCCTTCACGGTGATGCGGTAGGAGCAAAGCCCTTCCTTGGTGCCGGTGTCTCTTCGATTTTTACGGAAATTTTTCCGCCCTCCGGCGTATACTTGATGGAGTTGCTGATGATATTCAGCAGAATCTCCCGTATTTTTGTCCGGTCGCAGAGGATGGCATCGTGTTCCACCGTGTTGTAACAGAGATAGGAAAGATTTTTGCTTTTTAACGAAGGCTCAAACACTGCATTCAGGGAATTGATCAGCTCGCTGTAGCTGCCGAGCTCGATTTTCAGCGAGGCCTTACCGCTCTCAATGCGCGCCATCTCAAGCACGTAGTTGATCAGGGAGAGCAGAAAACTGCTGGAGGACTTGATTTTTGCAATGTAGTCGACCGCGCGGTCCTTCTCGTCGATGTGCTTTTCCAGCAGATCCGAGAAACCGATGATGGCATTCATCGGGGTTCGGATGTCGTGGCTCATGTTGAACAGAAAACGTGTTTTTGCTTCGTTGGCAGACTGTGCTTCCTGTACGGCTTTTTCCAGTTCTGCTGCGTGAATCTCGTCTTTATAGCGGCGCATCTGGAACTGCAGAAAACCAATAGAGGCAAGCAGGGAAAGGATGAGTCCGAGTGCAAAGGAAACAAAAACCTGCAGCGGACTGAGCCAGCCGTTTTTCGGTACAATTTCAAAATGCCAGGTGTCGTTCGGCACGGTGCAGAGAACTTCGATGGCATCGGAACGCCGGGAATTGCCGGAGTGTGCGATGGAAACGTGTTCGCCGGTGGCCGGAGAAATTTTCCAGAGTTCGTAGGTGTAGCCGGCTTCTTCCAGTGTATCCAGTTCAATTTCGTTCAGAAACGATTCCCAGTCGAGAACGAGAATCGAAAAGCCCCAGAAGGTCTGGTCACCGTTGGCATCGGTGGTATAAATCGGGTCAAAGAGCAGTGCTCCGATGTCGCCCTGCTGCAGCTCAAACGGTCCTGCAATCGTGTATTCGCCGCTCTCTTTGGCAAGGCGTGCCTCCTGTTTCCGGGCAGGATGCTCGAGCATGTTAAGTCCGAGTGCGGCTTCGTTTCCGCTCATCGGATAAATCAGTGTGACAATGCCGTCCTTTGCAAGCTCATGTGCTTTGATGACATTCTGGTCGTCCTGCATCAGCGAGGAGAGGACGGAAAACTCTTCGTCATTGACGGTATAACCGGCTTCAATCATGTGTTTCATCAGATTGGATTCGGCAAGATAATGGTTTAACTGCGATTTCACGCGGCCGATGGTCGTCTGTGCGGTATAGTCAGCTTTCAGCTTTGCTTCCTTTAACTGATTCTGATATAGAAAAACGGCGCAGAGCTCGACAAGAAAAAATGTAATAAAAAACAGCAGAAGCGCCTGGAATCGAATCTGTTTTTGCGTTAATTTTGTTTTCATATCGGATGCTCATCTAAATTCGTAATATTTCCGGCTTTTTCAGGTGATTTTTTTGAGTAAAAACGAAGGCCGGAATTAAAAATATTATATCGGATTTACCCTGGGATTTCAATAAAAGAAGCGTTAAGTTTGAAAGAGAACGGGATGAAATGAATGGGAAATGTAATGCATAGGAAGAAAATTGCCAGAATGGGCGGAGAATGGAATTGCCAGATAGTTGCTCATTATATCAAAATCATTTATAATAGGGACAGACGACACAGAATGAAGGATTGACAATACAATGGACTATGTGATTTTTGACCTGGAATGGAACCAGTGTCCCTATGGAAAAGGAAAAGAGAACCCGAAGCTGCCGTTTGAGATTATTGAGATCGGCGCGGTGAAGATGGATGGTGAGCGGAATGTGGTGGGAACGTTTCACCGGATTGTAAAACCGGTGGTCTACCAGCATCTCCATCACCGGACGCGCGAGGTCGTCGGACTGACAGAAGAGGATCTGCAGAACGGAATCCCATTTGCGCAGGCCGTGCAGGAATTTTTTGCATTCTCCGGCGGTGCGTGCATGTTCGGCACCTGGGACCGGGAGACCTGACGGAGCTCCAGCGGAACATGAAATTTTATAACCTCCTGTCGCTGATCCGCGGGCCGATTCATTTTTACGATGTACAGAAACTGTTCGCGATCCAGTACGAAACGATGAAGAGCCGCCGGGCGCTCGAGTACGCCGCCGACTTCCTCCATCTCCCGAAGGACGAGCATTTTCATCAGGCGCTTTCGGATGCAAAATATACGGCCGACATTTTTGCACGCATCGATATGGATGTTGTGCTGGCGTACGACTCGATCGACGTATATCAGAACCCGAAATCGAAAAAAGAGGAGATCCACGCCGTCTATAATGGCTACACGAAATTCATCTCCCGCGAATTCGACACAAAAGAAGAAGCCATGCACGACCGCGAGGTCTGCAGCACGCACTGCTGCATCTGCGGGAAAACGGCAAGAAAACGCTTACGCTGGTTTTCGGCCGGCGGGAAAAACTACTACTGTGTAGCCTGGTGCCCGGAGCACGGATATTTGAAAGGCAAAGCCGCATGAAACATTCGGATGAAGGAAAACTCTTCGTCGTGAAAACCATCCGCATCAGCAGCGAACAGGAGGCGGGGGAAATCCGGCAGAAGAAAGAGAACCTGCGGAAGAAGAGGAATCAGAAGAGGAAAGAAATGTAAGAAAGGCAGAGGAAATGGAAACGGGATAAAAGGTTTCATTTCTTCTGCCTTTTTAATTGGAAAACAGAGCGGGATCGGTTATAATAAAAATTGAAGAAACTATCGATAAAAGCAGGTTTGTCGGTAGTTTTCTGTTATAGAAAAGAAATGGGGGCAGAGCCGGAGATGATGCATGTGGAAGCGGTGGATCGGGAAGGGCTGCGAAGAAGAGTAAAAGATCCCTTCTATCAGAATACAATATCCATTCTTGCTATGGAGAATGATCAGGTTCTTGGGCGAATTGAGTATCATTTTTACGGATGTATGCAGGACGGTTACCGGATGGCATATGTGGACTGGGTTTATGTGCTGCCGGAAGCCAGACATAAAGGCGTTGCGCAGGGGCTGTTTCAGGAGATGGAAAAAGACTGCAGGAAACATGGGATTAACCAATATTATCTGATTCGGGCGACAAATCCAAATGCAGATAAATTTTATCACAGCTTTGAAAACGCAGAGCTTGATGAGGAGCCGTTTTTACGGAAAGAACTGAAAGAATAAGAAAAGACAAAAGGACGAAAAACAATGGCAAAATTATATTTCCGCTACGGCGCGATGGGCAGTTCGAAATCTGCTAATATTTTGATGGTTCGCTATAATTATGAGGAGCGCGGGCAGTATGCTGTCCTGTTGAAGCCGCGGACGGACAACCGCGACGGAGAACATGAAATCAAGTCCCGCATCGGGCTGGAGGCACCGGCGGAATATGTGGATGAATTTTTAAAAGAAATTTCAGAGACCTGGAGTGCAGACAGCGGGGAATACCGGTATCACGGAAAGAAAGTGGATGCGGTTCTTATCGACGAGGCGCAGTTTCTTTCTCCGGAGGAAGTTGATACGCTTTCGGACATCGTGGATTTTTATGGGATTCCGGTTCTCTGCTACGGTCTGCGTGCGGACTTCCAGACACATCTGTTTCCGGGTTCGAGAAGATTGATGGAAATCGCTGACATCATCGAGGAAGTCCCAACGGTCTGCTGGTGCGGAAGACGGGCGCAGTGCAATACGAGATACGCAGACGGAAAAATCGTTCGGGAAGGCGCGCAGATTTTCCTTGGATCGAACGAGAGTTATGTGGCGCTTTGCAGGAAACATTATAAAGAAGGAAAGCTGTGGAAGGAAGATGAGTAAGATAACAATATATGAAGTACAGGAGAGAATGCCGCGGATGGAAACGCTGGTGGAACTGTGGGAAGCTTCCGTCCGTGTGACACATCATTTTCATCGTTAATAGGAGCTTCTTTTGCAACAACATCCATTCGTATCAGTTTATCAAGAATATCCACAAGAGCAGGTCCGCTGGAAACATTTGATTGCTGCAATATAATCTTTTCTGGGATAATACTCCGTTTTGCACCATGCTTTTTATCGCTGGGGAACATCAGAAAAAGGATATGGAAAAAAGCCGATGGAGATGTTTTTGATTAAAAAACTTTAGGAATAACAGCAGGGGAGAGTGAAATGAAAAAAATATTTTTAATGAGGCATTCCATCCCGGAAAAAGGGGATATGCCGAATGAGCAGATTCCTCTATCGGAAGAGGGAAAAGCGCTTGCTGTATCAAAAAGAAATATATTTTCAAATGTGGACAGATGCTTTTCTTCACCTTATCGGAGAGCAATGGAAACGGCTGAATTCATCGCAGATCACCCGGTCATTGTGAAGGAGCTGCATGAAAGAACGATCGGGGATGCCAGGGAGGATTTCTGGCTGAAACAGTATGAAGATCACGATTTTCGCAATCCGGGCGGGGAATCGTTAAATCAAGTGAAGGTGCGGATGAAAACCGCGATCGATTCTATCGTCGGACAGATGGAAGAAGGAGAAACAGCACTCGTGGTTTCTCATGCGACGGCGATCTGTGCATATTTGCTTTCTTACTGTGAAATTGAAGTGAAAGATGCGGAAAACAAAGTAAGAAAAATATCCTTCCATGGAAAAGAAATCCTGAATGGCAGATTTCAGCCGGCAGATGGATTTGAAATCCTTTTTGAAAACGATATTTTTTCGGATATTCGTGTTATGGAGAAAAAAAGAAATGAACATAAAATACAATCATCTATGCATCAGAAATGCCGAAAAGAAAGACTGTGAACAGTTAGCCGCCTGGTGGAACGATGGAACCGTCATGGCTCATGCCGGATTCCCCAATGGACTTGGTACAAGCGCAGCGGAAATAGAAAAACAGATTGCCGACGACAGCGATGAAACCAGACGAAGACTGATCATAGAATATAATGATGTGCGAATCGGGGAAATGAGTTTCTATGTATTCGAAAATCATCGATACGAGATTGGAATTAAAATCTGTGAATCCGATTATCAGGAAAAAGGCATTGGAAGAGTTGTATTGAGCATGCTCATCGAAGAACTGTTCCGCATGGGAGCAAATGCCATTTTTCTCGATACCAACCTCAAAAACACAAGAGCACAGCACGTCTATGAAAAACTTGGATTCCGCAAAAAGGCAGTTCATCACGATTCGTGGAAAAACCAGATAGGTGAGTTGGAATCATCCGTTGACTATGAATTGACAGCGGATGCATTTTGCAATCTGAAAGAAAGGCTGTGAAAGAAATGCAGGACAAGCAGAAAGAAAGCATGGCTAAAATCCAAGATTCTAATCTTTTATCAGAGGTGCCTGAAATGACAACAGACTGTCGTGATTTTATGCTGACAACAGAAAGGCTTATCATTCAGCCATATCGTGACAGTTTTTTAGAAGCATACTATACAGAATTTACAGATGAAATCACAAAATATCAATATCCAGACAGTTTTTCTGATATCAATGCGGCAGATGAAATCCTTTCTGGCTTTGTGAAAGCGATGGAACAGGGAGACATGCTGGAGCTGGTGATTCTTACACGGGACGGCGAATTTGTTGGAAGCATGGAAGTGTTCGATATAAAAGAAAAAACGCCGGAAGTTGGAATTTGGCTGAAAGAGTCCGCCCATGGAAAAGGATATGGCTATGAGGCTTTGCGGGGATTAATTGATGATTTAAATTCTACAGGGAAATATCAGTATTATATTTACGAAGTGGATATCAGGAATGCGCCAAGCACACATTTGGTTGAGAAATTTTGCTTTGAAAAGGTTGCGTGCGAAGAAATTACAACGAAGACGGGAAAGACACTCCATTCGCAGACATATCATATTTTTCGTTAGCAGGAAAGAATGAATTTTTCAATGCACTTACAAAGCCAGTAGCAGTATTGAAAATAGGAGAAGAATATTATATACTACTCACGAGTATACTACTCGTGAGTAGTATTTTCAACAAAAGGTTTTCAGAGTAAGTGGGAGGAAGGATGCTTATGATTGGAAGACTGGAAGAATTAAAGCAGTTAGAAAAATTTTACAACAGTTCCAAGTTTGAATTTTTAACATTATGTTTTTCAGTAAGTCAGGATTTACAGACCCGTAAAAGAACGGGCGGAAAGAGAAAATGCGGTTCTGTTGACAGTGGAAGATTTGTATTTGTGATAGGAAGTTAAATATCTCTGTTTTACTGGAACAAATCAGTAAAACAGAGATATTTTTATGCCGCAGGCGTACCAAATTTGATTCGAAAAATTTTTGGCATTGAGAACGAAGGACGGAGACGGTATAATGGAAGCAGAATTTTAACATCAGTAGACAAGAAGCCCCCCGCTTCTAAAGCGGTGGGATGAATTGTTAAAAGAAACATAACAGCAGTGGCGGGCGGAGAGAAATCGGTATCCTCCATTGACATGAGGTAAGTCACAGTCGAACTATTTTCGACATGTCAGACTCCGTGAAAATACCGACTGTGAGTTGAAACAACAGAAAAGGTATAAAACATGAGATATCAGATCAGAAATGCCAGAGTCCAGTTTGGCGCAGACACGATTTTAAACAGTGTGAATTTCGAAATTCACGACACAGAAAAAATTGCAATTGTCGGCAGAAACGGATGCGGAAAAACGACGCTTCTGCGGCTGATTGCCGGGGATATTGAGATGAGTAATCTGGACAGCGACGAGAGCTGCGGAATTACGATGAGCGGAAAACAGAACATCGGTTTTTTGCGCCAGATTAATTTTACCGATGGAGATGTGCCGGTAAGAGTGGAGTTGGAGAAGGCTTTCGCGGAAGTCTTTGCGTGTGAAGCGCGAAAAAAGGAAATCGAAAAGCTGCTCGCCGAGGCAGAAGATCACAAAAAACTGCTGGGAGAATACGACTATTTGGAGCGGAGAATGGAGAGTCTCCACGGATACAGCTGGAAACGGGATATGGAAACGATGTTTCAGAAATTTGGCTTTGCGCTCGAAGATCTGGAAAAACCGATCGGTGAATTTTCGGGCGGACAGCAGACAAAAATTGCGCTGATTCAGCTTCTCTTACAGCGCCCGGACATCCTGCTTCTGGACGAGCCGACCAACCACCTCGACATCGCGGCGGTGGAGTGGCTAGAAAATTATCTGAAAAGCTACGAAAATGCCGTTGTCATTGTATCGCATGACCGCATGTTTCTGGACCGCGTGATCGATGTAACGTATGAAATCGAATACGGCGACATCAAACGGTATCCGGGAAATTATTCGGCGTTTGTGAAATTAAAAGAAGAAGCGCAGATCAAGCAGGAAAAAGACTATGAGGCACAGCAGAAGGAAATTGAGCGTCTGACGGCGTGGATTGAGAAATGGAAAAACACACCGACAAAAGTTGCGGCAACCCGTTCGAAACGAATGGCGATCGAGCACATGGTAAAAATCGAGAAACCGCGGCGGTTTGACACGAAGACGTTCCACGCCTTATTCCATCCGGCACGCGAAAGCTATACGGACGTGCTCACGATGAAGAAACTGAAAATCGGATACGATACCGTCCTGAGCGAGGTTTCGGCCGTCATCAAAAAAGCAGAACGGATTGCGATCATCGGAGAAAACGGAAAAGGAAAATCGACGCTTCTGAAAACCGTTGTGGGCGAAATCAAGGCATTAGGCGGAAGCTATCAGTTTGGAAACCGCGTGGACTTTGCATACTTTGACCAGCACAAAGCCGTCAACCAGAAATTCTACCCGGAGCAGACGGTTCTCGATTATTTCTGGAGCATCTATCCGAATCTGCTCCGCAACGACGTCAGAAGTGCACTGGGAGCCTTTCTGTTCTCTGGTGAGGATGTTGAAAAGAAAATGGGACAGCTCTCCGGCGGTGAAAAAGTGCGGCTGGAGCTCTGCCGGATTTTCTATACAAAACCGAATTTCCTGATTCTGGACGAGCCGACGAATCACATGGATCTGGCGGGAAAAGAAGCGCTGGAAAAAATGCTGACCAGCTACGAGGGAACCGTTCTGTTCGTATCGCACGACCGTTATTTCATCAACCAGGTGGCAACCGGCATTCTGGAGTTCGGCGAGAGCGACGTACAATTTTACGGAATGAATTATGCACAGTATCTCGAAGAAATCAAACGGCAGACGCCGGGCAGAGAAACGGGAAATGCGGGAGGAGCTGTACGGAAATCAGCCGACGTTCCGACACTGGATGATGTGTTTGACAAAAAGAAATATTATAACCCGGGAAAAATTCTGTCCCGCTTAAAACGGCAGCTCGAAAAATACGAGGAGCAGCTTGCGGAGAGTGAGAGCAGAATGTCAGAACTTCAACTGGAAATGATGGACCCGGAACTTTCCGCAAATTACGAACAGCTGATGGAGCTTCAGACGAAAATAGACGAAGAAAATCAGGCACAGGAATCCCTGTTGGAGCGCATGATGGAAACGGAACTGGAACTCGAAGAGATGGAAACACAGGACGAATAGAGAGGTGAGTACCATAGAAAAGATAGATCAGTCTAAAAATGGACTATCATGAAAATGAAGTTTTTCTCGTTTTAGGATATTCGGTTTGTTATATTTTGTAAAGTATTCTGCACCCATGACTGGTATGCATTCGTAAGCGGGGCTGAAATCTTTCGGATAAAAAAGTCAAATTTTATTGACAACCCTGAAGACATTTGATAGTATTTATCAAGTAATGTAATATTCCATGAGGGAGTAGTTAGCACGAATGTGTGATTTGTCAACATTCTGATTATAAAAAAAGAGTATAATCTGGCAAATCTTAAATAATGAGACTCATGTATATCAGTGAACAGCATGAAAAAAGGCTGGCTGTTTATTGATATACATGAGTCTTTTTTTTCGCGGGTAACGAGTAAAATCCGCTTCTGCTAACGATACTATTGTGGAAAACAAAGGAGGAAAACATGGAAAATTTCATCAACAACGCCCCGTTTGCTCTTGTGCTTGTCTGTCTCGTCATCGGTTTTGTCCTGCTGATCAAAGGTGCGGACTTTTTCGTAGAAGGAAGCTCAAGCGCGGCAAAGAGACTGCATGTTCCGTCGATCATCATCGGACTGACCATTGTTGCCATGGGAACATCACTTCCGGAGACCGCGGTCAGTGTATCAGCTTCACTTACCGGCAACAACGAGCTTGCCGTCAGTAATGTCATTGGTTCCAATATCTTTAACCTGATGGTTGTCATCGGTGTCTGTGCCGTACTGACTACCGTAGAAGTCGCAAAGGAAACCATCAAAAGAGACATCCCGCTGTCCCTGGTCTGCGCCGGACTTTTAATGGTTTTAGGAATCAGCGGACTCGGCGATAAATCCGGTATGATGCTCGGTCACCTGGACGGTGTGATCTTAATTGGTTTTTTCGCAGGCTATATTGTCTACATGGTTCAGATTGCCTTAAAGGCAAACCGCGAAGGAAAAAAAGTCGAAATTGAAGGTGGTTCCGACGAGGACATCAAGCTGCTTTCTGTTCCGAAGAGTATCGTGTTCATCGTCGGCGGAGCAGTCGCCATTGCAGTCGGCGGAGATGTGACCGTAGATGCCGCAGCGAGAATCGCAGGCGATCTCGGAATGAGCCAGACTCTGATCGGACTGACCATTGTTTCCATCGGAACTTCCCTTCCGGAACTCGTAACTTCTATCGTTGCTGCGAGAAAGAATGAAGTTGATATGGCACTTGGCAACGCGATCGGTTCTAATATCTTCAACATTCTTATGGTACTTGGCATTGCATCCGCAATCAGCCCGATGGCCATCATTACGGAAAATATAATTGATTTGTGTGTATTGATCGTATTCACGGTATGCGTATGGATTTTTGCAGGAACCAAAAAGAAAATCGGAAGAGTCGAAGGTTTCTGTATGGTCGCATTTTATGCCGCATATGCCATTTATATCATTATAAGATAAGGGGAATGGAAAATGGTGTTATTTCTAAAGGTGTTTCTTACCGAGTTCATCGCAGAGATGGGCGATAAGACGCAGCTCATGCTGATTGCGCTTACTTCGAAGTACAAGCTGAAAGACATTATCCTGGGAACCGCAGCCGCGATTCTGGTACTGAATGGAATGGCGGTTCTCGCCGGCGGCCTCGTCAGCGAATTCATTCCGGACTGGCTGATTAAGACGATTGCAGCACTCGCATTTCTTTACTTCGCAGCATCCACCATTTCCGGTGATGATGACGAGGAAGAGGAAGAAGGCGGCAAATCCAAAATTCGGTTCGCACCGCTCGCCGTTTTCTGTACGTTCTTCGTAGCAGAGCTCGGAGACAAAACACAGCTTACCGCAATCACCTTTGGTGCAAATGAAGGTATGGGATCCGCATTCGTTGTATGGATCGGATGTTCTCTCGGACTGTTCGCAGCGGATATTCTCGGAATGCTGGTCGGCTATCTCTTAAAGAGCAAGACACCGGATGGGCTGCTGAATACACTGGCATTTGTCATTTTCTCTGTCTTTGGTGTGTACACCCTTTACCAGGGACTGAAATTAATCAGCGCCAGCGTCTGTCCAATCCCGGTATGGCCGGTACTGATTGCTGCAGCGGTTGTTTTTGCTGTTTTATGCGTCTGTCTTTTCCGAAAAAGAGAGAAGAAGAAAGCGAAATAAAGCTATCCTTTGCTATTTTACTCGATGAATGGGATTGTCTGTTCCGGGAATATCAGCAGGATCAGAATGCCCAGAAAACCAGAGTTTTCCTTCCTTGTAATGTTTCCGGCAGAGTGCCACATAGCTTTCGTTGGAACTGAGCATGATCTGGGCACCTTCGCGCACGATTTTTCCGTTGGCATAACGGGTGTTGCACTGTGCGCGTTTTCCACACCAGCAGACAGACCGATGCGGGAACGAATCTGTGCTCGCCATCGCGGTTATCGGTTCTGGGTTTCAACAGTACGGCATATTGTCCCCGTTCCTCATTTTGAACCTCTTTAAGAAAAATTTTTGAATTTACAATGCGGGATAAAAATCAATCCTTATCCGGCTGATCGGAAAGTGTAACATTCCCGTTCACAGTACTTGCCTGGATCGTGCGTGAGGAAACATCACTTTTCTGGGTAAAGTGCCTGGAAAAAGAAGAAGTCTTTCCGTTTTCTGTAAGACGAATCTTTCCTGTTACCGTCGATGCAGAAACAGCGGCACCGGATAGATCATGTGGAAGATACAGTTTTACCGACCCATTGACCGATTTGGCCTGCAGGGATTCTTTGCATGTTCCTTCGAACAGGACGGTGCCGTTGACTCCGTTTAAAACAGCGCGGGAGCAGCTGGCAGATGCCTGCAGTTTTCCGTTTGTGGCGGAAGCTCGAGGTTGTCGGCCTGTACGTCTGTAAGAACCAGTTTCCCATTGGCTGCCTGCAAATGGCAGTCGGATACGGTAAGAGAATTGCAGACCAGCTTTCCGTTTGTGGAAAAATTTCCAGTTTTTCCAGTGAAAGATGATTCAGCTCGGCTCCGCCATTTACAGAACGCAGCGTAATCTGCTGAACCGTGGATGGTACCTGAAAGATGAATTTTTCTGTTTTCTGGCGGGTATAGAAAAAGTGTTTCCAGAATACAGCAGCAGAAATTTTCTTTTCGCGTAAATAGAAGTATTGCCATCGACGCCAACTTCAAACCGGTCTGGATCCAGTTCTCTGGTACAGTCAAAAGAAACACAGGCGGAAGTGCCTGGAACAAAAGAAGCAGAGGCATTTCGCAGAACGATTTCCATGCGGGTGATGGAAGCAGCGGGATCCGAAGGATAGGAATACTGCGGCTCCTGCGAGAGCTGTGCATTGATATCCGGCAGAGCGGAACTGGATTGGGATGCAGATCCGGTGGATGTGGAGGTTGAAAGATGTCCTTTTGCATTCGAAGTTTTTGCTTCGGTGCGGGCGACTGGCTGTTCTGTCGTGGCATATTCCTGGTGGAAAAATGTGAGAACATCGTTACATCGCCGAGTTCAGCGCAGATTTCTTCGTCGGAAAGTCCCTGGCTGCGGGCATCCGCAAAGTGGGATTCAAAATCATGGATAATTTCATCGGCCAGTGCGGAATCAAAAGATTCCAGGCCTTTTTTTAATGCATGCATGTAGGATTCGTAAGTGGTTGTATTGAATGACATAAAATATAACACGCTCCTTTTCAAAAAAAATTTTGGTATGCTGTATGTTTGGAGACTTTTTCTATTTTCCTGCGGAAACACACAAATATATGGTTGGTTCTATAAAATTTTAGCAGTCAGATAATAACCGGTTGACCTGTCCGATAAAGTCAAGCCATTCCTGCTTTTTCTCCTGCTGATAAAGTTTACCAGCATCAGTAAGGTGATAATATTTCCGCGCCGGGCCAGAGGCAGATTCCAGCAGATAGGTTTCAACGTAACCGGCTTCTTTCAGGCGCTTCAGAATCATGTAGAGCGTGCCGGCGGCGATGGACATTTCCTGCGAAATCGCATCAGTCAGCTCGTAGCCGTATTTGTCTTTACAGGTAAGCCGGGAGAGAACGCAGAGCTCGAGGACTCCTTTTTTTAGTTGTGGATTCATAAGAATACCTTCTTGTTGAGTAGATCATAACACAGACTATATCATAATGCAATATAGTAAATAAAAAATAACATAAATATGGAACGGGAGAGGATGCCAGTGTGTATGACAGCCTCTCCCGTTTATTGTAAATTTTTTTTTGTTGAAATGTATTTTAGGCGATGGTATAATCTCCGCCTTCATACTCCCGAATCACTCCATCCGGGCAGGTTACAATGGCGCGTGTCTGTTCCGGCACATGGAATTTCATGATATAGCCATGTGCAGCTGCGGAATCTTTTTCCCAGCGGCAGGTGATGGTGCCATATGGGCAGGTGTGCGAAACTTCGACAAACTCGAGCTGTTTGCCGATTACAGGAGCAAAACGGAATGTCTTGTAGCCCGGCTCTGCCATGGAAAGGCCGCCGACGCGGGTGTACAGCCAGTTACCGACAGCACCGTAGGCATAGTGGTTAAAGGAAACCATATCTTTCGGGCCGTCATCTGAGTTGTTGACGGTTCCGTCTGGGCACAGAGAATCCCACCGCTCCCAGGAAGAAGTAGCGCCACAGCTGACCGGATAGAGCCAGGACGGCAGGTATCCTGGAACAGCAGATCGTAGGCTTCCTGTGTTTTGCCTTCATCGGAAAGTGCGGCAAGAAGTTCTGCGGTTCCGACAAAGCCGGTTCCCAGATGATTGTCGCGGGCTTTGATGTCATCCAGAAGATCCTGTAAAGCGCGCGGGCGCTGTTCCGGAAGCAGCAGGCCGAAACGCAGGGCAAGTGCGTAGATACTCTGGAAACCATCGGTGATATGTCCATCCGGTTCTACAAAGTTGTCGCGGAATGCCTGACAGATGGTCTGGAACAGAGCATCGTAGGCAGCGGCATCTTCGGTTTTTCCAAGGATTGCAGCAGCTTGGCTGACGATATGTGCGGAGTTGGCAAAGTATGCGGTGGAAGTCCATTTTGCAGAAGCTGTCCAGCCGTGCATATCTTTGCCCGGAGCCAGCCAGTCGCCCAGCTGCATGCCATGTTTCCAGATGTAGCGTGGGCTGTCTTCCTCCACGATATCAGCTAACCGTTTTTCGGTATTGACCCAGGATTTCATACTTTCATACTGCTGTTCCAGAACGGAAACGTCACCGGAAGACTGATAGACAGCCCACGGAACCAGCGTTGCGGCATCGCCCCAGAGGGCATCGCACTGATCGTAAATTTCTGCCCAGAAGGTAGAAGTACGGTCATAGATAAAGTTGTTGCTCGGGCAGATCCACGGAACGACACCGACTTCCTTCTGTACAATCGCAAGGTCACCCAGCCATTTTTTCATGAACTGCGTGATGTCCATATTAAAGGCAGCGGTCGGAGCAAAAGCGGCGATATCGCCGGTCCATCCACAGCGCTCGTCTCTCTGCGGGCAGTCGGTCGGGATGTCGATAAAGTTTGCTTTTAAGCTTGTGACAATATTGTGCTGGAGCTGGTTGATCCGCTCATCGGAGCAGGTGAAGGAACCAATCGTTTCCATATCGGAGTAGATTTCATAAGCGCAGATATTTTCTTCGGTTACATCCATGCCTTCTACGGAAATATACTGGAATCCCATGTAGCAGAATTCCGGCAGATATTCGTTGACGCCTTCTTTGCAGGTGTAAACGAGAGTCTGTTTCGCCGTGCGGAGATTGCCGGTGTACAGCTTGCCGTCCTGTACCAGCTCGCCATGGTGAATGACAATCTGCTGTCCCTCTTTTGCAGTAAGAGGTCCAATCTTTACAATACCGGCCAGGTTCGGCCGAAATCGATCAGCGTGATGCCATCGCGGTCTTTGAAGATTCGTTTTGGCTTTACCTGTTCATGCAGCCGGACCGGCACGCCCTGCATCGGAACGATCTGCGGCGGCACTTTGCCGGTATATTCGGAAGCAGGCACAAACGAATCCGCGGGGATTTTGTTTTCCAGCCGGGCATCGTACACTTCACCATCGAAAAAGCCCGCATGGCGGCGTGGTCCTTCGGTTGTTACTTCGAAAGAAGTATCGGTTGGGATGATCTGCTCACTGCCATCTGTAAGGGTAACATGAAGTTCTGCCAGAAGCGCACGTTTTTCGCCATAGCGGTTTTCCATATTGCAGAGTCCCAGCGGCCGGCATACCATCGTCGGCAAGCTCGGCTGTCAGTACAAAGCTGCTTTTCCGGAAAGAAGAGAAGTAACATCATATTCCTGGTATTGCAGCCGCTGGCTGTATTCGGTGTATCCAGGAGCAAAGTAGGTGTCTGAAATTTTGTGATTGTCTGCAAAGATACTGTATACGCCAAGCGCGGTGGCGTACAGTACAGCACTTTTTACGTTTGCCGGTAAAGTGACCTGTTTGCGGAAAAGATACGGTGCTACTTCGCTGTCCCGGTCAATCTTTGCCGGGCCGGTGATCCATTTTGCTGTAAAATCCATTTGTAAAAACCTCCCACAGTTTATTTTTGTTGGTTCCTCTCATTATATCGTGAATGCTTCAGTCCGCAGTGTATGTCCGAAAAAATCATAGATTTTCCGGACTGACGGGCATTCGCCCTATCCCCTGAAAGTAAAATACAAAGATGCCTGCAAGCAGTCATTTTGTATTCTATTTTCAGGGGCACTGCTCATTGCATATACGCATTATATCATATCAGAAAGTTCATTGTTAAGGTGGAGAAAGAGGTTTGGACAAAAAAGTGTAATGGCAGGTCAAAAGATTATATGCGAATTGCAGGAGAGAATCTGCTATACTATAAACTGGAGATGGTAGACGTATCTGCTGCTCATCATCGAAAAACGTGAGCGGCTATTTATGGCAAATCAAGGAGGGGAAACATTTTGATAAAAAAGAAGAAAAACATTTTAATTTTTCAATCCAGATGATTGTTTTTGGAATTCTGATTATTACCATTTTACCGATGAATCTGTTGTATATCCATGCGGCCAGGCAGTCGGTGAAGGCGCTGAACGTGCAGGCGGAGACTTCTGTTCAGAATCTTCTGGCACTGATTGGCACAGACATTTCGGAGCGTATCACACAGACCAACCGGTATATGGGTGAGGTAGTGTCAAATAATGCATACTATACGGCACTCCCACAGCAAGAGTCGTGGGATGAATATCAGCTGAACAAGTTTTTCCTTGGACAGAATCTGATCGATAATACAACCGTATCCACCGCCGCAGATACCTATTTTGTATTTTCAAAAACAAAAGCGGACTATCTGATTGCCCGTCCGGGAAGACTGGCCAATCAGCTGTCCTATGAGAGTCTGAAAAATTTTATTACAGAATATGTAAGCAACAACAAGGCATCCTCCTGGCATCTGATTTGGATTGATGAAAAGCCGTTTCTTATGTGCTGCCACTATGCAAAGGAAACTTATTTTGGCGGACTGATTGAGCTTTCAAATCAGAAAAAATACTGCTGAAAGGTTTAACGTATGAATCGGCCAGGGTTTTTTTTGAAGAAGATCCCAAAGGCAGAAGTTCGGGAAAGGAAGCAGCGGAAGTACTTCCGGATAAAAATATTGTATGTGTTTCCAAACAAATCCCGGTTTGCCCAAAGTTTTTTATGGTATGTGAGGTTTCGGAAGCGGATGTTATCCAGGACCTGGCTTTCCTCCAGAGATACAGTTATTCCATTGCACTTGGATATCTGATTCTGATTCCTGTTTTATTACTTGTGCTTGGTATCCTGCTTTTGAATCCACTCAAAATTCTGCTTGCGGCAATCCCGGAAATCGGAAAAGGAAATACGTCTTACCGGATCGGAAACCATCACGTTGCCCGCGAGTACCGGCAGATCTACGAAACCTTTGACCATACGCTCGATGAAATGCAGGAACTGAAAATCCAGAATTATGAAATTGAACTGGAAAAACAGAAAGCAGAACTTGAGACAAAACAGATGGCACTGGAGAAACAGCAGGTAGAACTTCAAAATCTCCAGCTGATGATCCGGCCGCATTTTCTGCAGAATACGCTGGGTCTTTTGTATTCTTTAAGTCAGATGGAGGAAACGAAATCTCTTGGAGAGACGATTTTATATCTTTCCGATTATTTCCGTCATATCTACCGGTCCGAAGATCTGATTCCTTTTTCCACAGAACTTACTCTGATTGAAGGATATCTGGCGATGGCAGAAATACAGTTTCCGGAAAGCTTTGAGATCGATTATCAGATTGATCCGGAGCTGGAAGAAGTAAAAGTTCCGCCACTGCTGATCCACAATTTTATCGAAAATGTTATTTCACATGCTTCGCGAAAAGGCGATTATCTGATGATTGAACTTCGCTTAAGGCGGGAGGGCGATCTGGCTGTTTTTGAGATTAAAGATAATGGTATTGGAATTCCCGTTGGAAAGCTGGAAGAAATTAACCAGGGACATCCGATCCGGGACAAGAAACGGATGCACGTAGGCATTTATAATTCCTGGAAAAGGCTGGAAATCCTGTATGGGGGAAAAGCTTCCCTGCATTACGAATCTGCCTTGTTTGAGGGAACAACAGTTACGGTAAAAATTCCGATACCAGAAGAGCAACAGGAGGAACAATAAAATGACACTTTTGATTGTAAATGATGTAGAGATGACGATTAAATTTCTGACAACAAAAATTGACTGGAAAAAATATGGCATTTCCCGGCTTTTTACAGCCTACAATGCAGATGAGGCAAAGGAGATCTTCCGGGATCAGGAGATCGATATCATTCTCTGCGATATTGAAATGCCGGGAGAAGATGGCATTTCTCTGATTCGCTGGGTTCGTTCCCAGAATTTTTCTACCGATATTATTTTCCTGACCTGTCATGCAAACTTTGACTATATTCAGGAGGCGCTGCACCTGGATTGTCAGGACTATGTACTGTTTCCACAGCCGGCGAATAAAATTGGAGAAGCAGTTCAAAAAGCAGTTGAGCGCCGCCAGAAAAAATACGAGTCCATGCAGCTGGAGGAATATGGAAGACACTGGCTGGATGCCCATCAAAAGAGTGCACAGGAGCAGGGAGCCGACAGTGGCAGTATGGTGGATGCTACCGTGTCGTATATTCTGGAAAATATTTCCTCACCGGAACTTTCTGTCAACAACATTGCACTGCAAAATCATGTCAGCCTGAGCTATCTTAGCAGGCTGTTCCGGAAACAGAAAGGAGTTACGATCAGCCATTTTATTATCGATGAGAGAATGAAACTGGCGGGAAAGCTTTTGCAGAGCGGAGACGCGACGATTAATCTTGTTGCGCTGGAAGTGGGCTATACCAACTATCCTTATTTTACCAGTGCGTTTAAAAAATATTATGGCGTAACACCTTCAGAATACCGGGATTCTTTTCCCGGAGCAAAAGAATAAAAATTTTCTGATTGCAGATGGGAAAAAAGAAGAGCTGGAGCGTGTTTATAACGTGGACGAAAAACTGTCCGGACAGTAAAAAGGAGTCTGTTCCGGTCTTCCGGTTCTGACTCCTTTTTACTGTCCGGACAGTTTTACATGTCCATTTTTTATTCTTTTACACCACCTAAAGTGATACCCTTTACGAAGTATTTCTGGAAGATGGATAAGCAAGAATGATCGGGAGAATTCCGACTACAGCGATTGCCATACGCACGGTTGTGGTAGGAAGCTGTGCACCGGCAAGACCGGAGATATCGGAGTTCTGATTCAAAAACTGAATACTGTCATTGATACTGTTCAAAACCATCTGAATCGTATAGTAATTCCGTCCGTTTCTGGCGGTCAGATAGTAAAGACCGTTAGTCCAGTCGTTCCAGTAGGCAATAGCGGTCATCAGACCGATGGTTGCAACAATCGGCACTGACAGGGGAAGAACAACTGAGCGGTAGATTTTGAATTCGTTGGCACCATCGATGCGGGCTGCTTCGATCAGAGATGGCGGAACACTGTTCATAAAGTAATTCTTTACCAGAATAACATTAAAAGCGTTCATCATCAGGTTCGGGAAGATCATGGCCCAGAGGGTATCTCTTACGTGGAACAGGGATACCCAGCAGTAATAGGAAGCAACGATACCGCCGGAAAACAGCATGGTGAAGATGCATAAGAAATTCAAAAGTCCGCGGAAGGGAAGACCTTTTGTCGCAAGCGCGTAGGCAAATCCAGTTGTAATCAGAACACTGATGACGGTTCCGGCAACAGTTGTGATGAACGTCATCAGATAAGCATGACCGATGGTAGCCCACTGATTAATGATATACTGATAAGCTAACATGCTGAGCTTTTTTTGGAAAAAAGGAAAAGCCGTTCGCGGTAGCCCAAGTATTATCCGTAATGGATGAAATAAAAAGCAGGAGAAACGGAAGCAGTGCCAGAATAGACAGGAGTGCCATGACGATTTCAGCAACTACTTTCCATGTTTTGTTGTCTGTATGTTTCATGCTCGTACTCCTTTCTGTTAGAACATTGCATTTTCGCGGCTGACCTTACGGACAATCGCGTTCGTAACCATAACCATAAGAAATCCTACAATACTCTGGAAGACGCTGGCGGCAGAAGCCATGCCATAGTCGCTTCGCTGCATCAGGCATTGTATACATAGACATCAATCGTCTGTGTTGCATTATACAAAGCGCCAGTATTTCTAGGAATCTGATAAAACAGACCAAAATCAGAAGCAAAAATTCTTCCGACAGAAAGAATCATCAGCGTGATGATGGTAGGTACCAGCTGTGGAATTGTGATGTGCTTGATCTGCTGCCATTTTGTGGCACCATCGAGCATGGCCGCCTCATAGTAATCCTGACTGATACCAACGATGCTGGCGAAATACACGATCATCGTATAACCATTATTTTTCCAGTGATTGACAAAAGTCAGAATGAAAGGCAGTATTTCGATTCACTGTACCAGTTAACTGGGGCAATGCCGAGAGGTTTTAGAATGGAGTTGTTAAACATACCCGTATCTGCGGATAAAAAGGCGAAAACCAGATAACTGACAACAACCCAGCTCATCAGATAAGGCAATAGAATCACACTCTGGTAAAAACGTGCGCGGAAACGGTTTGTGATTTCATTCAGTAAAATAGCACTTGCAATGGCGAGAACATGACCAAGAATCAGCCAGAGTACATTGTAGCAGATGGTGTTTCGAATCATGGTGAATGCGGTGCTGCTCTTAAAAAGAAATTCGAAGTTTTTCAGACCGCACCATGGACTGGCGAGGATACCTTTGGCAAAATTCAGTTTTTTAAAGGCAATGACAATGCCAAACATGGAAGATAGTTGTTACAGATCATGTATATGATTCCTGGAAGCGCCAATAGATAGATGGGCAGATTACTGCTTCCAGCGGATTTTTTTCTTTTTTATCATAGGGAGTCATTCTCCTTTTTTCATCAGGCCTGTGAGGTTTCTCACAGGCCTGTAAATATACAACGGGTAAGTTTATTTTGCTGCTCTCCATGCATCAAACTGTTTCTGGTTTTCTGCAATGACATCATTGATGCCTGCGGTTTCAAGATCCTGAATGAACTGTGGAAGATAAGTATCAGGGTCGGCTGCACCGGCACTGATGGTTGGTGTGTATTGTTTTACAACTGCGGATACAGCAGAATAAGCAGAAGAAATATCATCGGTGATTTCGAAAGAATAACCAAGAGCAGGAGACGCTGCAGTGATGGTGTCATTGAAATCACGTAACTGCTGATTGAAATCGATGGTGTTTGGCTCCCAGATAGACCAGGTCAGACGATCACCGTATACACCGGCATAGCAGTAGTAAGGAGCGCTGGCAGCATCGATGCCGTCTATAAATTTTACGATACGGTCCGTTCCGTTGTCTTCTACAACCTGATATGTTTCACCCTCAAGACCGAACATCAGGGTATCGTCAATATTGTTATCTCCATACAGAAGATTTAAAAACTCAAAAGCTTTCTGTGGATTTTCAGATGTTGTAGGGATGCTCCAGAGAATGCTCTGGCTTGTCTTTTTATATGGCTCTGCGAGGTGAATATTTTTGAAATCATAGCCAACGTTTGCACCAATGCCTGCGGCACCACCAGGTGTTGTCCAGTAGAATTCACCGAAGTAATTACCGGTTTTCAGCTGAACCTGTCCATCATCGGTGTTGGAAGCAGCATCGGCCGGAATATAACCTTTCTGTGCCCAGTCATACATGGTCTTTGCGTAGTCTGCGTAAGCATCGCTTGCATAAATATTTTCGATGGTTGTGTTATCATAACCATCGGTCAGAAGCAGACCGCCGGAAGCAGTAGAAGCACCAAGAGCATCAACGGTTCCGAAGAAGGAAGTATAAATATCGGAGGTTGAGTTAATGTTTGCTACCATATAGAAACCATTTCCAACTTGCTGGGTTGCTGCAACAGTATCCAGAATATCGGATAATTCATCCAGTGTATAAACTTTGGATTCGTCAATTTCTACACCGGCAGCATCGAGCAGATCGGCTCTGGCGATAAAGCCATAAGACTCTGCCTGAATATAGGCATTGGAAACACCATAAAGCTGATTCTGATAAATACCGTTGGAGAGAGCATCTCCAAGTTTTTGCTGGATATCAGCACCGTAGGTGTCAACGTATTCGTCCATAGGAACGATCAGTCCCTGATCTACGAGTGTTCCAACTCCGGTATTAACGGATACGATCAGATCTATTTTTTCTCCTGTAGAGATTGCCAGGGTATTTGCATTGCTTAAGTCATTCAGCTCAACCGGATAAAGCTTTACAGTACAATTGATTTCCGGAACAGTAACTTCATTGATGGCAGCTTCAATTTTCTGCAGATTTTCTTCTGTTGGAGTATTTCCGATTGCAGGCCATTCCAGAACGACCTCGTAAGGATCTCCTTCGTCTGCCGTTGTCTGTGCAGCGGAAGAGGATGAAGTATTGTCTTTGCTGTTTGTTGAAGTTGTGTCTGTGGAAGAGGTACTGGAAGAAGTTGTGTTTGTGGAACCGCAGGCGGTCATTCCAAGTGCCATTACAGCGGCAAGCATCGTTGCCAGGGCTTTTTTCTTTTTCATTTTGTGATCTCCCTTTCAATTTTGTCAGATTACTGATTACAGTGTTGCATGGTCGCGACCCATTCAAGTAACCTTATCATAGCGGATAAACGAGAAAGAGAAAATAAAAAAATTTGTCTTGGACTTTCACTTTTTTGACCTGCGGTTTCAATATTCCGTAAGGGACTTTTTCTTCCGGCAAAAATCTGATATGTTTATTTTAACACGAAAAACAAGGAGGATACGAACATGAGTTATAACAGTTTTCACCCAGGACAGGTCTGGCTGGATACCGAAGGAAAGAGAATCCAGGCCCACGGAGGTTCCGTTATTTTTATTGATGATACCTATTATTTCTATGGCGAGAACAAGGAAAAAACAGACGGAAAGAACGGAATCTGGCACTGGGGAGTAAAAGCATATTCGTCAAAAGATCTCTACAACTGGAAGGATGAAGGGATTATTATTCCGCCGGAACCGGAAGATGAAAATTCTTCCCTTCATCCAAGTGCGCAGATGGATCGTCCGCATATTATTTACAACAAAGCAACGAAAAATATGTATGCTGCTGAAAATCATGCATAAAGACGGCACACAGGATGAGACCGTTCTGACCGCAGATCGTTTTCTTGGCCCGTATACAAAAGTCCGTGAAGGTTTAAGACCGCTGAATATGAGTGCCGGTGATTTTGATCTGGTTGTAGCACCGGATGGAAAGGCTTACTATATGTTCGAACGTGTACATTCGGAGACGATCATCGCGGATCTGACGGATGACTACACGGATGTGACCGGATACTACAGTACCCATTTCCCGCATCCGTATCCGCCGTATGTCCGGGAGGCAACGGCACACTTTATGCGGAACGGCAAACATTATCTGATTACCTCTGGAACCACGGGATATCTTCCAAATCCATCGGAAGTTGCGGTTGCAGACACCTGGCATGGACCGTATACTGTTCTTGGAAATCCGCATCCGGGAGATGAAACAGATACTTCTTATCATTCCCAGATTTCATCGGTATTTAAAGTACCGGGAAAGAAAGATCTCTACATTGCATGCGCAGACCGCTGGCTTCCAAATGCGATGGATAAGGATTATCATGTGTACAAAAAAATGTTTGAAGCTATTTTCAGCGGGAAAAAGGAAGAGTTTGATTTTTCGAGCATGGGAGAGCCGGTGGTAGAAGAGACGCGGATCGCAGATTACGTCTGGTTACCGCTTCGTTTCGCAGAACCATGTGAGGAATATCCGAACGGAATGGTATTCGTTGACTGGAAGGATGAGTGGAGAATCGAAGACTACGAATAGAGACTTGCCTGTGAAATTTCGGAGAAGGCTGAGATGGGAAAGGGCTAGGTATAAGCATAAAAACAGTTTTAGGGAATGAATGGGGACACCCTCCGCTGCGCGAGACATCACGCAGCGGAGGGTGTTTTTTAATCAAATCAAGGAAGTCCCATGCCTTTATTGCGAAAAGTAATAAACAGTGGTTGGAGATTTGCTTGTATGATCTGATATAAGAAGAGTTCAGGATAGGGGCACAACTGGATGGAAAAATAAATGGTTTCAGGAACAACCTGTTACCGAAAGAAAATCACAGAAAAATATTTTTTCGAGAGATTCCGTGATATGCTATAAGATAAGTTTGCTGCTGAAAAAGTAGTAAATATTTATATGATCCTATGGCACGCAGGACGGTGTGCTGAACCGGGAATCCTATGAGAAAAACCGGAGTCATCTGCCGGAATATTTTACAGAGAAGATTCTGGAAGGCGGCTGCCATGGACAGTTTGGTAGTTACGGAGTACAAAAGGGAGACAGAACTCCCACGATCACGCAGCAGGAACAGGTAGAAGAGACGGTGGAAGATATTTTGGCGTTTGTTCAGGAAGATTGCGATATTACAGATCCATCTGGCCGGATGTGAAATCAAGAGTAACGTTTATAGTTTAGCAGAAAAAATTGTCAAGGAAATTGGTATTTTCAGAGCATGAGAATTTGACAGCTCCTTGCTTGATTTTTTTTCAGATCATGGATATAATAATATCAAATCACGATTTAGTAAATCACGATTTGATATATGGAGGTGATTCTGTGTTTATTGGGAGAGAAACAGAACTAAAATTTTTAAATGACAAATATGAGGAAAAAGGTGGGCAGCTTATTGTTCTGTATGGCAGGAGACGGGTAGGAAAAACCGAAACACTGCGGGAATTTTGTAAAGGAAAACCTCATGTTTTCTTTTCCTGTACCCAGACAACAGACCGGGTGCAGCTTCGTAATTTTTCGAACAGGATGCTTAGGGAAAATATTCCGGCAAAAAATTATATTTCTGAATTTGAGGATTGGGAAAAGGCATTTCGGGCAATTCTCGATCTTCCCTATGGTGATGCAAAAAAACTGATTGTAATTGATGAGTTTCCATACATGTGCAGGAGCAATAAGAGTATCCCGTCCATTTTACAGAATTTATGGGATACTGAAATGAAGAACAGTAATGCAATGGTTATTCTGTGCGGTAGTGCCATGAGTTTTATTGAAAAAGAATTGCTGGCAGAAAAGAATCCATTGTATGGCCGTGCCACGGGTATTTATAAAATGAAGGAAATGGGATTTTATGACGCAGCAAAATTTTTTCCCTGATTACTCTGACCGGGACAAGATTTTTGCTTATGCGATACTTGGAGGCATTCCACATTATTTGCGCCAATGGAATCCACACCTGTCTGTAGACGAAAATATTAAACGAAATATTTTGACAAAGGGTTGTATTCTTTACAGTGAAGTAGATTTTTTGCTTCATCAGGAACTTCGGGAAACACCGATTTATAACTCGATTATCGAGGCGGTAGCACTTGGAAACACCAAATTAAATGATATCAGTCAAAAATCATTGGTGGAGGATTCTTCAAAAACCAGCGTTTATCTGAAAAATCTGATAGAACTTGGTATTGTAGAAAGAGAATTTTCTGTAGATGCTAAAGTGAAAGAGCAGGCAAACGTCAATAGAGGAACTTATCGACTGACGGACAACTTTTTCCGTTTTTGGTATGCTTTTGGTTTTTCTAATTTTTCACAGCTGGAAGATGGCGATGTAGAAGGGGTTTATGAATATGTTGTGCAGCCGGCACTTCATCAGTTTGCATCGTTTGCGTTTGAGGATGTTTGCAGGGAGTTTGTACGCCGGATGCAAAAGAAAAATGATTTGCCGTTTCGCTATGCCAAAATGGGGCGTTGGACAGGAAAAACAACGGTTCGTGATGAAAAAGTGTCAGCTGGTACGCGAATTACAGAAACGGAGATAGACCTTTTAGGAATAAGCAGGGATGCGAAAGAATATTTGGTTGGTGAATGCAAGTTTAAAGGAACACCGTTTTCCTATTCGGAGTATCTTGACACGCTGGCAAAACTTAAAACATTGAAAGAAAAAGCAAAATTTTACTATGCATTATTTTCTGAAAGTGGATTTGATGAAAAGATCATAGATGACGCCGCAGAAAATGATACAAAATTATATTCGCTGGAACAAATTGTTCACTATTAACGATTTATAACTATAAATGAGCAAATTTGAAAAATTGCACAAAACTACGCCACGACCTTTACAAAGGAGTCAAAATCATTGCATTCCCTCGCACATTGATAGAGGGTGAGATATTTTTCTATCTGGATTATGTCACTGATCTTGTGATAACCTGTTTCAAAAGGACAGACTTCACCAGTTCTAACAACACACATATAGTGTGCAAATGATATAATCAACCAATATTTTCGGATTCCCTGCGCAGAACGAATTTGATAGTTGTCCAGCGCCAGCTTATCCTTACATTGGCGGAAAAACATGATGCTCGGTCACCTGGACGGCGTGATCTTAATTGGATTCTTTGCAGGTTACATTGTCTACATGGTTCAGATTGCCTTAAAGGCAAACCGCGAAGGAAAAAAAGTCGAAATTGAAGGTGGTTCCGACGAGGACATCAAGCTGCTTTCTGTTCCGAAGAGTATCGTGTTCATCGTCGGCGGAGCAGTCGCCATTGCAGTCGGCGGAGATGTGACCGTAGATGCCGCAGCGAGAATCGCAGGCGATCTCGGAATGAGCCAGACTCTGATCGGACTGACCATTGTTTCCATCGGAACTTCCCTTCCGGAACTCGTAACTTCTATCGTTGCTGCGAGAAAGAATGAAGTTGATATGGCACTTGGCAACGCGATCGGTTCTAATATCTTCAACATTCTTATGGTACTTGGCATTGCATCCGCAATCAGCCCGATGGCCATCATTACGGAAAATATAATTGATTTGTGTGTATTGATCGTATTCACGGTATGTGTATGGATTTTTGCAGGAACCAAAAAGAAAATCGGAAGAGTCGAAGGTTTCTGTATGGTCGCATTTTATGCCGCATATGCCATTTATATCATTGTAAGATAAGGGGAATAGAAAATGGTGTTATTTCTAAAGGTGTTTCTTACCGAGTTTATTGCAGAGATGGGTGATAAGACGCAGCTCATGCTGATTGCGCTCACTTCGAAGTACAAGCTGAAAGACATTATCCTGGGAACCGCAGCCGCGATTCTGGTACTGAATGGAATGGCTGTTCTCGCAGGCGGACTTGTCAGCGAATTTATTCCGGCCTGGCTGATTAAGACAATTGCAGCGCTTGCATTCCTTTATTTTGCCGCATCAACTCTTGCCGGTGATGATGACGAAGAAGAGGAAGGAAACGGGAAATCAAAAATTCAGTTCGCACCGCTCGCCGTTTTCTGTACGTTCTTCGTAGCAGAGCTCGGAGACAAAACACAGCTTACCGCAATCACCTTTGGTGCAAATGAAGGGATGGGATCCGCATTTGCTGTATGGATCGGATGCTCCCTCGGACTTTTTGCTGCGGATATTCTCGGAATGCTGGTCGGCTATCTCTTAAAGAGCAAGACACCGGATGGGCTGCTGAATACACTGGCGTTTGTCATCTTTTCAATTTTCGGTGTATACACACTTTACCAGGGACTGAAACTGATCAGCGCAGGCGTCTGTCCACTGCCGGTATGGCCGGTACTGATCGCTGCAACGGCTGTTTTTGTTGTTATATGTGTCTGTCTTTTTGTGAAAAGAGAGAAGAAAAAAGCAAAATAAAAACTGCGCACCGCATACTCATGATTTTGATGAGAAATGCGGCGCGTATTTTTTATGCGGCAAAATGAAAGTTTACCATTGAAGCATTTATAGGGTATAATATTTTGTAACTATTCAGAGCCCCATCTCGCCATATGAAATTCCAGAAAAATAGCTCATTCATGTAAACATGATTCGCGATTTTTTCTTCCATTTCGCATGGCTCTGAATAGTTACAATATTTTCAAATCATTATTTACGAGGATGAAGGATAATAACATGTCTGATTTTAGTATCAATGAAATGCAGGAAATGCAGAAAGCGGGAAAAATGCGGACTGAAAAACAGAAGACCGGAATTGTATGGGATTCTCACAGGAGGACGAAAGTGAAAAACCGGAAGCTGCGTGGGAAAATCCTGTCCTTGTTGATAGTCAGAGGGATCAAGTATAATGAGTCATATAAAATGTTGACGGGAGGATTTGCATGGGAAGTTATCTGAATCCGGGAAATGAAGCATTTGCGGTTGCATTAAATTCTGAGATTTATGTTGATAAAACAGGACTGCTGACTTATACGAATAAAGTCATGAACACTCTGCAGGGATATATCTGCAACAGCCGCCCGCGGCGGTTTGGAAAATCAATTACGGCAAACATGCTCACCGCGTATTACAGCAAGGGCTGCAGTTCGAAAGAAATGTTTTCCGGGCTGGAAATCAGCAGGGCAAAGGATTTTGAAAAACATCTGAATCAGTATGATGTGCTCCACTGGGATATCCAATGGTGTATGGAACCGGCAGGCGGACCGGAGCGGATTGTTTCTTATATCTCAGAAAAAACGATTTCGGAGTTAAAAGAATATTATCCCCATATACTTCCAGAAGAAATCCGGTCACTGCCGGAGGCGCTGTCGCGGATCAACGCGGCATCCGGGACAAAATTTATTGTGATTATAGACGAATGGGATGTTCTGATTCGTGACGAGGCGGCGGATCTCAAAACACAGGAAGAATATATCAATTTTCTGCGGGCGATGTTCAAAGGGACGGAGCCGACAAAATATATTCAACTGGCATATCTGACAGGTATTTTGCCTGTAAAAAAAGAAAAGACACAGTCGGCGCTGAACAATTTCAAAGATTATTCGATGCTGTATGCCGGGCCGATTGCACCATATGTAGGTTTTACAGAAACAGAAGTTCAAAAACTATGTGAAGTATATGGTCAGAAGTTTGAAGAAGTCAAACGATGGTACGACGGTTATCAGATTGGGAAATATCATGTATACAATCCAAATGCCGTTGTGAACCTGATGCTCGAAGGCGAATTCCAGAGCTACTGGTCCGGAACCGCATCCTATGAGGCGATTGTTCCGCTGATCAATATGGATTTTGATGGCCTGAAAAGTGCCGTAATCGAAATGCTTTCAGGAGATCATGTTCCGGTTGATGTTACCTCTTTTCAGAACGATACCGTTAGCTTCGCCAATAAAGACGATGTGCTGACGTATCTGATTCACCTTGGATATCTGGCCTATGACCGGACATTTAGAACTGCTTTTATTCCGAATGAGGAAATCCGTCAGGAATTGATTCTGGCAACGAAAAGGAAAAAATGGAATGAGTTGATTGTATTTCAAAAAGAATCAGAGCAGCTTCTGAAAGATACAATTCAGATGAATGGAAACGCAGTAGCAAAAGAAATTGAAAAAATTCACAGGGAATATACTTCTGTGATTCAGTATAACAATGAAAACTCACTCAGCAGTGTTCTGTCCATTGCCTATTTGAGTTCCATGCAATACTATTTCAAACCAATCCGCGAATTTCCCGCGGGTCGTGGATTTGCAGACTTTGTGTTTATTCCAAAGCCGGAGTTTCAGAATTATTACCCGGCGCTTGTTGTGGAACTGAAATGGGACAAAAGCGTCAGAGCAGCATTAGATCAGATCAGAGACGGAAAATATCCGGAGTCTGTTGCATGCTATGCAGGGGAGCTTTTCTGGTGGGAATTAACTACAATGAAAAAACAAAAGAACATGAATGCCGGATTGAAAAGTATGAAAAATAAGGGCATATTTCAATTTCAGTTTACAGAGATAAAAGAGTATGGATAAGATAGAGATATATCATTATTTAAAAAGGCAAAATATAGCGTATGAAATTACGGAACATAAGGCAGTTTTCAATATGGAAGAAGCAGATGCTGTTGATTTGCCGTATCCAGAGTGGGGTGCTAAAAATTTATTTGTTCGCGACGATAAAAAACGTAATTATTATTTGATAACGATGAAAGGGAACAAGCGAGTAGATTTGAAAGCGTTTCGCAGGCAACGTGGTCTGCGTGCACTTTCTTTTGCATCTGCGGAGGAATTATTTGATATTATGAAACTGATACCCGGTGCCGTTACGCCGCTTGGTATTCTAAACGATGCCGAACACAGAGTTCAAGTCTTCATGGACGTGGAATTTGTCGGAAATAAAATTGGTGTTCATCCAAATGATAATACAGCAACCGTTTGGATACAGGCTGATGATTTAATGAAAATAATTCAGAAGCATGGAAATACTGTGGAATACGCATGTATATAATCGAAAGGTATTGCTGAAAAGTCTGAAAAAAGAAAAGTTCACAAACAAAAATGGTTCTCATTCTGCACTAAATATGTTTACCGAGTATTCCATGACAGATCCCGGTGATCTGGCGGAATATTTTGGCTTCACAGAGCAGGAGATATCTGCCCTCTGTGAAAAATATGAGATGAGTTTTGAAGAAGCAAAAACGTGGTACGATGGTTATCAGTTGATTACGCATCGGCAGACTGGAGACGAAATTTATTCCATGTATAGCCCGAAATCTGTGGTAGAAGCCATGCTGCGCCACAAATTCGGAACCTATTGGAACCAGACGGAAACGTATGAGGCCTTAAAAATTTATATTCAAATGGATATGGATGGCCTGAAAGATTCTGTGGTTCCAATGCTTGCCGGTATCAATTATAATAAAAAAACGAAGAAACATGAATGTGTTATTGAAGTAATGCAAAAATAAAAACGGAAGTCTCATGTCTGCGCAGTAAGGGTGATGGATATAGGACTTTTTGATAAAGACAATTAAAATTTATGGAGGAGAAAGAATGATTATTGATTCTTATGATATCAACAGCGAGCCGATTGTAAAGCTGGAGAATTTTTATGGGGAGAAGCAGCATCTGGTAAAAAAATGTATGGTAATTTTTTCAAAGTAATATATGAAACATGCTTGAAAAATTCCCATGCCGACAGATTGCAGAAGTAAGAGCATGCAATGGAAATATACCGGTTTGGACTCTGCCATATGAGGAAGAAACGATTGCTTTCTACCTGACACCAATTGGTTCCGCTCTTGCAGCCGGAATGATTGCCGAAGTCAATCATTTAACAGGAGCATCCGTCTTTATCATGTTCGGTTCCTGCGGCAGTTTGGATAAAGGAGCAACCGAAGGAAAGTTTATTCTCCCAACGGAGGCATACCGGGGAGAAGGACTGTCCTATTATTTTGCAGAACCGCAGGACTACATAAAAATAAAAAACACAGACAAACTGGCGGAATTTTTCAAAGAGAGAAATCTGCCTTATGTGCAGGGAAGAGTATGGACGACAGACAGTATGCTTCGGGAGACGGTAAATCTTGTAAACAAACGAAAAGAAGAAGGATGCATTGCCGTGGAAATGGAGCTTGCAGGTGTTCAGGCGATCTGTGATTTTTATGGATTTGAACTGTATGATTTTCTTGTTGCGGGAGATGTGCTGATCGAAGGAAACTATGAAACGGATGGATTATCTGCCGCTAACCACGATCTGGACAAGCTGTTTCTGGCGCTGCAGATAGCGAAAAGTGTATAAAATTACAATGTTTGAGGAAAAAGAAATATTTCAGAGCCGTTTGCAGAAACTTTTAGATAATACGAAAGCGGGAATTATGTATGGAGAATGGAATGACAATGGGCGATTGCTTACGGACGAATAAATTAATCATTTTAAGAGGAAATTCCGGCAGTGGAAAAACAACTATTGCAAAGGAATTACAGCAAGTGTTCGGAAATAATACAATGCTGATCTCGCAGGATGTTATCCGAAGAGATATGCTCAAAGTCAAAGACGGAGAAAATACAAAGGCGCTGCCTCTTCTGGAAGACTTCTGCGATATGGAAGAAAACACAGCGAGATTGTTATTCTGGAAGGAATACTGAATGCGGAATGGTATCGTGCATTATTTGAGCTGGCAGTAGCTTTATATGGAAAAAATATATACGCATATTACTTCGACATCCCCTTCGAGGAGACCGTGAAGCGCCACAAAACAAAGCCGAACTGCAATGATTTCAGTGCAGAAGATATGCAGAGATGGTGGAACGAAAAAGATTATACATCCGTTCTGTATGAAACCAGAATAACGGCGGATCAGGACAGAGAAAGCATAGTTCGTGACATCTGTCAAAACATAATATCCAATGGAAAATAATTGCTTCGGACAGGGAATGATCTTTGTTCTGCCAGAGAAATATGATAAAATAGAAACAGAAATAAATTTTTGCAAGCCTGTCGGTGGTAAAGGATTTAGGAAGGAGCAGACCCATGAAATCAGTAATTTCCATTGGAAATCAGGATTTTATATCCATCAGAAAGAATAACTGTTTTTATATCGATAAGACGGATTTTATCAGGGAATGGTGGGACAATCAGGACAGTGTTACTCTGATCACACGCCCAAGAAGATTCGGCAAGACCCTGAATATGAGTATGGTCGAATATTTCTTTTCCGTAAATCATTCCGAATGCAGCAAATATTTTGAAGACCTTGTCATCTGGAAAGAGGAAAGATTTCGTAAGCTGCAGGGAACGTATCCGGTGATTTCCCTCAGCTTTGCAGATATCAAGGCAACCACATATGAGACTGCAAGAAGAGCGGTAATTCGTAAGCTGGTAAAATTATATAGTACTTTTGAATTTGTCAAATCCAGCAAAGTATTAAATGAAAAAGACCGCGCCTATTTTGATTCCGTTGAAGAAAATATGTCGGATGATGCGGCAGCAGTAGCTGTCAATTATCTGTCCGATTATCTGAGCCGCTATTACGGAAAAAAGGTGATTATTCTTCTGGATGAGTATGATACTCCTTTGCAGGAATCGTATATTCATGGGTATTGGGAGAATCTTACTGCGTTTATCAGAAGCCTGTTCAATTCCACATTCAAAACGAATCCCTATATGGAACGGGGACTGCTGACAGGAATAACAAGAGTCAGTAAAGAATCTATCTTTTCCGATCTGAATAATCTTGAAGTTGTAACAACAACATCGGAAAAGTACAGCGGCTCGTTTGGCTTTACAGAAGAAGAAGTCTTTCATGCGCTGGAGGAAAATGGGCTGTCCGATGAAAAAGGAACCGTCCGCTATTGGTATGATGGATTTTCCTTTGGAAAACGGAAGGATATTTACAATCCGTGGTCCATTACAAAATATCTGGACACGGGAGAATATGGAACGTACTGGGCAGACACCAGCGGAAATATGCTGATCTCCAATCTGATCCGTCGAAGTCCTGCAAAGATCAAGACGGAAATGGAAGATTTATTAAACGGCAGAGTGATCTGCACAGAATTGGATGAGCAGGTTATTTTTGAACAGCTTGGCAGAAAGCGGGGAGCCATCTGGAGTCTTATGCTTGCGAGCGGATATCTGAAAGTGGATCGGTACGAAATGGATAACCGAACAGGAAAGCGCCAGTATGATTTGAAAGTGACAAATCATGAGACAATGCTGATGTTTGAACAAATGATAGAGGACTGGTTTACAGAAGAAGATTCTGCATATGGCAATTTTAAAGATGCTCTGCTTGCCGGAGATCTGGATTATATGAACCAGTTTATGAATCAGGTAGCACTTCAGACATTCAGCAGTTTCGACACGGGCGGAAAACCATCAGAGGAACTCGAACCAGAAAGATTTTACCATGGATTTGTCCTTGGGCTGATTGTTGATCTGGCCGGAAAATACAGAATCACTTCCAACAGAGAAAGTGGATTCGGAAGGTATGACGTAGTAATGGAGCCATTGAAAGAAAACCTGGATGCGATCGTAATGGAATTTAAGGTTCAGAACACATCAAAAGAAAAGTCGCTGGAAGAGACGGTGGAGCATGCACTTCGTCAGATTCAGGAAAAACAGTATGACACAGAATTGCTTGCCAGAGGAATCGCAAAGGAGCGGATCAGGTATTATGGATTTGCGTTTCGGGGGAAGAAAGTGTTGATTGGAAATTAAAATGAGAGAAAATATGAAAATCAGAAAAGCAGAACTGAAAGACCTGTCCAGAATTGCGGAAATTTTCGTGTTCAACAACCGAATCAATTATTTCCCGATTTTTCACGAGGAGGCCTATTCCTTCGGTGAAATGCAGGTAGTTCCGATGATCGACCAGTACTTTAAGAAAGAAGAAATCTTAAACCGCATCTATGTCTACGATGATGGAATTATAAGAGGTTTTACAGAAATCAACGGAACCGAAATCTGTAAACTATACGTAGATCCATGTCTGCAGAACAACGGAGTCGGCCACGGGCTGATTACCTTTGCAATTGAAAAGTTTGACGCAGACCATCTATGGGCATTGGAGAAAAACACGCGTGCCATTGCGTTTTACAACCGCCACGGATTTCAGTGGACAGGAACGAAACAGCTGGAAGCAGGAACGACAGAATATCTGATGGAATTAAGACGATGAGAGCGCGGCGTGTTTTCTGTTCTTCCTGTAAAAATTAAAGCAGGAGAAAACGGTCTTGTATTTTAATCGAATCAAGTAAGTAGCGAAGCGGATTGCGAATATCCGCTTTACTGAAGCAAAAATAGCCGAAAAGCCTGTTCTACCGTATCGGTCATATTTTCTGCCGCATTTTTCACATCCATAGCTTCTTCGAGTGAAACGACGCTCCGCAGAATCGGGAAAAAGGCATCAATTCCGGCGGCGTTGCATGCAGATGCATCCTTTGTGACACAGCCGGAGAACGCAAGGACAGGTTTGCAGTATTCTTTTGAAAGTTTTGCAACTCCGATCGGCGCTTTTCCCATCACGGTTTGTCCGTCGAGCCGTCCTTCGCCGGTGATAACAAGATCAGCATCTTTTACATCATCACGAAGTCGGGTTTCATCCAGTACGATCTGAATGCCGGGTTCCAGTGAAGCAGAAAGAAACGTCTGAAAAGCAAATCCAAGTCCGCCTGCAGCACCCGTTCCGGGAAATTCCGCGTCAACGTTCAGGAATGTTTTCCGGCAGAGCGCGGCGTAGGAGGCAAGCGATGTGTCCATACGTTTGATCATGACAGCATCCGCGCCCTTCTGCGGTCCGAAAACGGCGCTGCAGCCGTTGGAACCGCAGAGCGGATTCGTTACATCGCAGGCAATACGGAAGGTGCATTCCGAAAGTTCCGGCAGAACGTGATCTGCCGTAATCGCGGTAAGAGATTCCAGTCCGACAGCACCAAAAGGAACCTGTTTTCCTTCTGCATCGAGCAGTCCGAAACCGAGTGCCTGTAGCATACCAATACCGCCGTCATTTGTGGCACTTCCGCCGATTCCAATGATAAAGCGGTGGCAGCCATTGCGGATGGCATCGCAGATAACCTCACCGACACCGTACGTTGTGGCGTACAGCGGATTTTTCTCATCGCCGTGTACCTGCGTAATACCGGCAGCCCCCGACATCTCGATAATGGCGGTCTGCGTCCGGTCGATGATGCCATACGGGCAGATAACCTGCTTTCCGGCAGGACCGGTCACCGAAACGGAGACAAGCCGTCCGCCAAGACCTTCGGTCAGTGCCTGAACGGTACCTTCACCGCCATCGGCAAGCGGGCGCACAACCGTCTCCACCTTCGGATCGACACGATAAATCCCGGTGGCGGCCGCTGTTCCAGCCTGCAGAGAGGAAAGGCTTCCTTTAAAAGAATCAATTGCAATCACAACTTTCATCATTTTTCTCCTGATTTCAAATATTTTTCAATCCGACACTCATGCACCTTCGTCTTCTTATCATAATTAACACCAACCAGCAGAATATCCCCTGTATAAGATGCAATGGAAGCCGGGTAATGCTGTCTTTTAATCTGATCCAGTGCCGTTTTCGCATTCTTGTTCCATTTCAGTTCTACTACAAGCGCCGGAAAATCGTATCGGTATTCCGGCTTTGGCAGAAAGACAAAATCGGAAAAACCGCGCCCGGTCGGAAGTTCACGAATGGGTTTGAAGTAATATTGCATCGTACTTAAATAAGCAATCGTGAGGACACAACTGAGCGAATTTTCATTATGATACTGAATCACGGAAGTATATTCCTCATGGACCTTTTCAATTCCGGCAGCGACAGCATTTTCATCCATATCGAGCGTAGCATCTAAAAGATCCGCAGATTCCTGCTGGAAAGCGAAAAGTTCATTCCAATGATTGGAAGTCACCGCAGTCAGAAACTCCCGGCGGATTTCTTCGTTGGGAATATATGCCATCTGTGTCTGCTGATTGTAGCAAGATAGCCCAAATGAATCAGCAGCGTCAGAACATCATCTTTATTTACAAAGCTGACCATGTCATTTTTAAAAGAGGTAACCATGACAGGAACTGCGGCGCCGGAAAGCATCTCCAGAATTGCTGTTTTCAATCCGTCAAAATCCATATTGATAAAAGGAACCATCGAGTCGTATGTGCTCGTCTCCGACCAATAGCTTTGGAATGTCCCATCCAGAAGCAGACTTGTTACCGCGTTTGGATTGTATACATGGTAATTTCCAAGCAGATAGCCGTCGTACCATCGTCTGACTTCCTCAAAATTTTGTCCGTATTTCTGACAGAGAGCGGAAACTTCATCTTCTGTGAATCCAATATAGGAAGCCAGCGGGCCTGGATTCAGCATGGAATACTGATGAAAATTATTTAAGGCAGACTGCGTTTTCAATTTTTTGATCGGAAGAATACCCGTGAGAAACGCAAGCTGGATATATTTCGTCGGTTCCGTCCCTTTGAACATTCCACGAAGAAAATTAATGTAATCATCCTGAATTTTCTGGTTGGAGGCCTCATCACGAATCAGGACATCCCATTCATCAATAATAATCACAAATTTCTGTCCGGTCGCCTCTTTGATCCGGGACAGAGCGTCGGGAACGGTGGAAACTTCCGGCGGAAGCTGATCTGCATAGATGGTACGCAGCTCGGCCAGTGTACATTCTGTAATGTAGGCCACAATCTGTTCCGGATCGCTGACATTCGAAAGAAACCACTGGATGTCCAGATGAATCACATCGTACTGGTTCAGATGCTTCTCAAAGTCTGCCGTCTGGCTGATCGCAAGGCCAGAAAACATCTTTCTGGAATCACAGCCCTTGCTGTAATAGGCCGCCAGCATATTTGCAGCAAATGATTTTCCAAACCGCCGCGGGCGGCTGTTGCAGATATAGCCCTGTATGGTGTCCAGAACTTTGTTGGTATACGATAAAAGTCCTGTTTTGTCCACATAGATTTCAGAATTGAGAGCAACCTGAAATGCACTGTTATCCGGATTCACAAATCTTCCCATGATTTCACTTCCTTTCCGTTTTTTGATTATACCCCGATTTTACCATTCCCCCATCCAAATAGCAACGCACACCCCCGAAAATCCCGTAAAATCGCGGAAAAGAACCGATAAAATATGCTTTCCACTCTTGACAACGCTTACAGCCCCTAGTTATAATAAGGCATGAAAAACGATGACGAAGACAGTAGTCTGCGCGTGAACGGTCTGTGGAAAGCGAGCCGGGGATGGTGGGAGTCCGGTACAAGTAGCGGCAGGTGAACATCACTTCCAAGTTGCAGTTCTGAATCTGCGTACCCGGCGCATAAAATATAGAAAACCGGAGAGCAGTGGTAAGAAGTTGCCGGTTGTTCCCCGTTACAGGAAATGCATATGATAGTATGTAACAGGTGGTTACGATAAGTACAGCTTTCGTCCTATTACAGGGCGGGAGCTTTTTCTTATTTTACGCGAGCAAATCAAACGAGAAACTTAAGTTTCAGGAGGTACAAGCATGTACAAGAAAGTTTCAACCGACATGAACTTTGTCGAGAGAGAAAAACAGGTTGAGAAGTTCTGGGAAGACAATCAGATCTTCGAAAAAAGTATGAAAGTGCGTGAAGGAAATCCGTCCTACGTGTTCTATGACGGACCGCCGACCGCAAACGGAAAACCGCACATCGGCCACGTAGAGACCCGTGTTATCAAGGATATGATCCCGAGATACCGTACCATGAAGGGTTATCAGGTGCCGAGAAAAGCAGGCTGGGATACCCACGGACTGCCGGTAGAGCTGGAAGTTGAGAAAAAACTCGGTCTGGACGGAAAAGATCAGATCGAAAAATACGGCGTAGAGCCATTCATCGAGCAGTGTAAAGAGAGCGTATGGAAATACGAGGGAATGTGGGAAGACTTCTCCCATACCGTTGGCTTCTGGGCTGATATGAAAAATCCATACGTTACGTATCATAACGATTACATCGAGTCCGAGTGGTGGGCATTAAAAGAGATCTGGAAGAAAGGTCTTCTGTACGAAGGACACAAAATCGTTCCTTACTGCCCGCGCTGCGGTACCCCGCTTTCTTCTCACGAAGTAGCGCAGGGATACAAAGATGTCAAAGAACGTTCTGCCGTTGTCCGCTTTAAAGTAAAAGGCGAGGACGCTTACATCCTGGCATGGACCACCACACCGTGGACCCTTCCGTCCAACGTTGCGCTCTGCGTCAACCCGGATGAGGATTATGTAAAAGTAACAAGCAAAGGATATACCTATTATATGGCAGCCGCTCTGGTAGACACCGTTCTCGGTGAGGGCGCTGAAATCCTGGAGCATTATCAGGGCAAAGATCTTGAGTTCAAAGAGTACGAGCCGCTGTTCCCGTACGCTGAGAAGAGAATCGGAAACAAAAAAGCATACTATGTAGTCTGCGATACCTACGTAACACTGACCGATGGTACCGGTGTTGTTCATATCGCCCCTGCATTTGGTGAGGACGACTCCAAGGTCGGTCACAGATACGATCTTCCTTTCGTACAGTTAGTAAACGAAAAAGGTGAGATGACCGAGGAAACTCCGTGGGCAGGTACTTTCTGCAAGAAAGCAGATATGGCCGTTCTGCAGGCACTCGAGGATAAAGACCTTCTGTTTGATGCGCCGCTGTTCGAGCACAGCTACCCGCACTGCTGGAGATGTGATACTCCACTGATCTACTATGCGCGCGAGACCTGGTTCATCCGCATGACTGCAGTAAAAGAGGATCTGATCCGCAACAACAACACCATCAACTGGATTCCGGAGAGCATCGGAAAAGGACGCTTTGGCGACTGGCTGGAAAATGTTCAGGACTGGGGACTTTCCAGAAACCGTTACTGGGGAACTCCGCTTCCGGTATGGCAGTGTGAATGCGGCCATCAGGACTGCATCGGCAGTATCGAAGAGCTGAAAGAAAAAGCAGACAACTGCCCGGATGACATCGAGCTTCACCGCCCGTACATCGACGCAGTGACCATCAAGTGCCCGAAATGCGGTAAAGAGATGCACCGTGTACCGGAGGTTATCGACTGCTGGTTCGATTCCGGATCCATGCCGTTTGCACAGCATCACTATCCATTCGAGAACAAAGAAACCTTCGAAAAACAGTTCCCGGCACAGTTTATTTCCGAGGCTGTAGACCAGACACGTGATGGTTCTACTCCCTGCTTGCAATTTCCACTCTGCTGTTCAACAAAGCACCGTACGAGAACGTTATCGTTCTTGGTCTGGTACAGGATGAGAACGGACAGAAGATGAGTAAATCCAAAGGAAATGCGGTAGATCCGTTTGACGCACTGCAGACCTACGGTGCCGATGCGATCCGCTGGTACTTCTACACCAGCAGCGCTCCGTGGCTGCCGAGCCGTTTCGCAGGCAAGACGGTCGTGGAAGGACAGAGAAAGTTCATGGGAACCTGTGGAACACCTACGCGTTCTTTGTTCTGTATGCAAACATCGACAACTTCGATGCAACAAAATACAGTCTGGAGTATGACAAGCTGGCTGTTATGGATAAATGGCTGCTGTCCCGTCTGGAATCCACTGTAAAAGCTGTAGACGACAACCTGGCAAATTACCGGATTCCGGAAGCAGCAAAAGCACTGCAGTCCTTCGTGGATGATATGAGTAACTGGTATGTACGCCGTTCCCGTGAACGTTTCTGGGCAAAAGGCATGGAGCAGGATAAGATCAATGCTTACATGACTCTGTACACCGCACTGGTGACCGTTGCAAAAGCAGCAGCTCCGATGATTCCGTTCATGACAGAGGATATTTATCAGAACCTCGTAAAGAGCATCGATGCAAGTGCACCGGAAAGTATCCATCTGTGCGACTTCCCGGAGGTACATGAGAACTGGATCGATCCGAAGATGGAAGAGGATATGGCAGACCTGCTGGAGATCGTCGTTATGGGACGTGCCGCAAGAAACACCGCCAATATCAAAAACCGTCAGCCGATCGGAACCATGTACGTGAAGAGCGAGTTCCAGCTTTCCGAATTCTACAAAGAGATCATCGAGGACGAGCTGAATGTCAAAGAAGTTGTATTTAAAGATGACATCGCAGATTTCATCAGCTACAGCTTCAAACCGCAGATGCGTACCGTAGGACCAAAATACGGAAAACTCCTGAACAAGATCAAAACAACCCTGTCTGAGCTGGATGGAAACAAGGCTATGGCAGAGCTCAAGAGCACCGGCGAACTTAAACTTGACATCGATGGACAGGAAATTGTATTATTAGAGGAGGATTTGTTAATTGACATGGCACAGATGGAAGGCTATGTATCCGAATCCGACATACAATCACCGTTGTTCTGGATACCAATCTGACTCCGGAACTGATCGAGGAAGGTTTTGTTCGTGAGCTGGTAAGTAAAATCCAGACCATGCGTAAAGAGGCCGGCTTTGAGGTTATGGACAAGATCAGAGTATATGCAAAAGACAACGACAAGATTGTAAGCATCATGAAAAACCATGGTGATGAAATTAAATCTGAAGTTCTGGCAGAAGAAATCGTGACTGGAGAGACAAAGGGCTATGAGAAGGAGTGGAATATCAACTCCGAAAAGGTTACCATGGCAGTAGAGCGTATCTAAGAATACTTCTGGATGCGTTTCCACGACGATCGTTAATATAAAAATCAGCCTGCGAGCGGGGATGCAGACAAGCTCTCCGCTCGCAGACTGCTATTGAGGAGGACGCAGATGTTAAACGCCGAGTTCAACAAAGAAACTTTTAAGAACAGTGTCAAAGAAAACGTAAAAATGCTGTACAGAAAAAATCTGGAAGAGGCTTCCCAGCAGGAAATTTACCAGGCAGTCTGCTACGCAGTAAAAGACGTTATTATTGACAACTGGCTGAAAACCCAGAAAGCAATGGATGAGCAGGATCCGAAGATTCTGTACTATATGTCCATGGAGTTCCTGATGGGACGTGCGCTGGGAAATAACCTGATTAACCTGACTGCATACAAACAGGTACAGGAAGCTCTTGATGAGATGGGACTGAACCTGAACCTTCTGGAGGACCAGGAGAGAGATCCTGCGCTTGGAAACGGCGGTCTTGGCCGTCTGGCAGCATGCTTCCTGGATTCCCTGGCTACACTGGGATATCCGGCATACGGCTGCGGTATCCGTTATAAATACGGTATGTTCAAACAGCAGATCCGCGACGGTTATCAGGTAGAAGTACCGGACAACTGGCTGAAACACGGCTATCCATTCGAGCTGAAACGCCCGGAATACGCAAAAGAAGTAAAATTTGGCGGATACGTAGCACAGGAGTATGATGAGGCTACCGGACGCGTAAACTTCGTACAGAAAGATTACCAGTCTGTAAACGCAATTCCTTACGATATGCCAATCGTAGGATACGACAACGATGTTGTAAACACGCTGACCATCTGGGATGCAGAGGCTATTCAGGACTTCTCCCTGGATTCCTTCGACAAAGGTGATTACCACAAAGCGGTTGAGCAGGAAAACCTTGCAAAAACCATCGTAGAGGTTCTGTATCCGAACGACAACCATTACGAAGGAAAAGAGCTGCGTCTGAAACAGCAGTATTTCTTTATTTCTGCAAGCGTACAGAGAGCAGTTGCAAAATATAAAAAACATCACGATGATATCACAAAGCTGTATGAGAAGGTTACCTTCCAGCTGAACGATACTCACCCGACCGTAGCCGTTCCGGAGCTGATGCGAATCCTCATGGACGTGGAAGCCTTGGCTGGGATGAGGCATGGGAGATCACCACAAAGACCTGCGCATACACCAACCACACCATCATGGCAGAGGCACTCGAGAAATGGCCGGTTGACCTGTTCTCCAGACTTCTTCCGCGTATCTATCAGATCGTAGAGGAGATCAACCGCCGCTTCCTGATCCAGGTAAGAGAGCAGTACCCGGGTGATGAAGAGAAGTCCGCCAGATGGCAGTCATCTACGACGGACAGGTTCATATGGCCCGTCTGGCTATCGTAGGCGGCTATTCTGTCAACGGTGTTGCACAGCTTCATACCGAGATTCTGAAAAAACAGACCTTAAAAGACTTCTACGAGATGACTCCGGAGAAGTTCAACAATAAGACGAATGGTATCACACAGCGTCGTTTCCTGCTTCACGGAAACCCGCTCCTGGCTGACTGGGTAACCGAGTACGCCGGAGACGGCTGGATCACCGATCTGCCGAAGATCGAAAAGATCGCTAAGCTGGCAGATGACACCCAGGCACAGAAGGAATTTATGGAAATCAAATATAAAAATAAAGTTCGCCTGGCAAAATACATCAAAGAGCATAACGGCATTGATGTAGATCCGAACTCTATTTTTGACGTTCAGGTAAAGCGTCTGCATGAGTACAAACGCCAGTTTATGAACATTCTTCATATTATGTACCTGTATGACCGTCTGAAAAAGAACCCGGATATGCCGTTCTACCCGAGAACCTTCATCTTCGGAGCAAAAGCATCCGCAGGTTATGAGCGTGCAAAAGCGATCATCAAACTGATCAACTCCGTTGGTGATGTGGTAAACAACGATCCGACCATCAAAGGAAAGATCAAAGTCGTATTTATCGAGGATTATCGTGTCAGCAACGCAGAGCTGATCTTTGCCGCTGCCGATGTTTCCGAGCAGATTTCCACCGCAAGTAAAGAGGCTTCCGGTACCGGTAACATGAAGTTCATGCTGAACGGTGCCCTGACTCTTGGAACCATGGACGGTGCAAACGTAGAGATCGTTGAGAAAGTTGGAAAAGAGAACGCCTTCATCTTCGGACTTTCCGCAGATCAGGTTATCGAATATGAGAACAACTACACCTACGATCCGATGAGCTACTTCATCCACGATCAGGACATCCACAACGTAGTGATGGATCTGATCAGCGGAAGATACTCAAACGGCGACACCATGATGTTCCGTGATCTGTATGACTCTCTGCTCACACCGAAGAATGCTCCGCGCCCGGATATGTACTTTACCCTGGCAGACTTCAAGTCCTATGCGGCAGCACAGGAGCGTGTTGAGGATAAATACAGAAATACTTCTGCATGGGCAAGAAGCGCGATCCTGAATACCGCACACAGCGGCAAATTCACATCCGACCGTACCATCCAGCAGTATGTAGATGATATCTGGCATCTGGACAAGATTACTGTCAGAAAGTAATCAGAATCAAATATAAGTAGTTAGGGGACACCTGCTTTTCCGGGGAAAACCGGAGGGGCGGGTGTTCTTTTTTTGATGCCCGCTGGAAGGATCTGCATCCCGAAAAATGCCTGCAAAACAGGCATTCTTTTGACATTCTACGGGGAGTGTGGTACACTGTTCGTGTCTATGAACTAAAACAATCTGAAATGTATTGAGGTGAAAAGATTGGATAAAGCTGAATATCAAGCCGGCTGGAAGAGCTGAACAGTCTGGTAAAAAAAGAGGACTATGAGGGGGCACTTGCAGTTGTAGAAGCCGTTGATTGGCAGCGTGTCAAGAGTCTGCGCACGCTCGGCATGGTAGCGGATGTCTATGAGGCGAACAAACGATATCCGGAGGCGAAGAAGATTCTGCTGATGGCGTATGACCGTTCCTCCATCGGAAAGGGCATTCTGTACCGCCTGGTAGAGGTCTCCGTAAAAATGAAAGACTTTGATGAGGCGATTGACTTTTACAACGAGTTTGAAGCAGTCGCACGTCACGATAATTCCCGGTATCTGCTGAAATACAAGATTTTAAGAGGACAGAAAGCGCCGCTTGAGGAGCAGATTTCCCTTCTGGAGGAATACAAAGAGCGGGAATTTACCGAGAGATGGGCATATGAACTGGCAAACCTTTACAGCAAAGCCGGAGAGACGCAGAAATGCATCGATGCCTGTGATGAGCTGATCCTGTGGTTCAGCGAGGGCAAATATGTGACAAAGGCAATGGATCTGAAAATGAAGTACGAGCCGCTGTCACCGTCCCAGCAGATCAAATACGAGCATCGTTTTGACTACAAAAAGAATGAAGAGCCGTCTGAGGATCCGGAAGCACTTGAAGTGCGGTTAGCCGGAGAGAGCGGAGCCGGTGAAATGGCTGCGACGAAAGAGCCGGCAGAGACGCCGGAAGTAAAACCGGTAAACGGCGGTGTGATGAGCCAGTATGTGGCCGGTGAAGAAGAAAAAGAAGCCGGTTCGCCGTACGAAGCATATGAGAAAACACAGCAGGCCGAGGCAGATGCAGAGCAGGTGCAGGAGTACGAAGCACTGCAGCAGACAGAGGAGCCGATCGAGGAGATTCCGGAAGAGCAGGCGTATGCAGACAGCACGCCGACGTACCTTGGAAATACGATCGATCTTCACGCAGAGCTTGCAAAGAGCATCCGCGATGTCTTCTCCTTCCGCGGAAAGAAACAGGAAGAGACGGCAGTCGAGGAAGAGACAAGCGAAGAGCCGGTACAGTACGAAGTAAAAGATCTGGAGCCGGAGCAGCTTGATGTAAACGTAGAGGTATCCCCGGATGCCAACACGACAATCAAGACAAGACCGCAGCCAAAACCGAAGGAAAAAGCCGAGCCGGTAATGCCGAAAGCACCGAAGCCGGAGAAGAAATACGAAGAGCCGGACCTCGAAGCACTGTTCCAGGAGACCGCAGCAAACCTGTCGGAGGAAGTTGCGGAGGAAGAAGCAGAAGAGCCAGTGGAACCGGCAGCAGAAGCCGAAACCGCAGAGCAGCCGATGGATCCGGAGTCCGAGACAGAGCACGGGAAACGGCAGAGGAGCCGCAGGCGGAAGCTGAGCCGGAAGAAGATGCAGAACCGGCAGATGAAGCGGAAACCGAAGAGATCACAGAACCGGCGGATGAGGCTGAAACCGAAGAAGCTACAGAGCCGATGGATGAAGCTGAGATCGAAGAGATTATAGAACCGGCAGCCGAGGCTGAAATCGAAGAAGCAGAAGTTACAGAACCAGCAGTGGAAGCTGAAACAGAAGCAGCCGAGAAGGCTCAGGCGGAAGCCGAAATTGAGGAAACCGTAGAACCGGCGGAGACACCGTCCATGGATGCAACGGTTGTCATCGCGGATCTGAAACCGGCAGAGGAGACACGGCCGACCATCGATTTTAGTGAGCTTCAGGCAGCGCTGAACGCAGAAGTGCAGGAAGCTGAAAAAGCATCGGAAATCGAACTGCCGGATGAGCCGGAAACTGCGGAAGCAGAACCTGCTGACGAGCCGGAAAGCGAAACAGAGCCGGAAACTCCGGCCGAGACTGAGCCAGCCGATCCGTTTGAGCCGGCAGGAACCCAGCCGATCGAGATTACCCCGGAGGAAATCGAAATCGAAGTTCCGACCGAGCCAAAGCGTGAGCGCGTATCCGATGCGACGATCAACATGAGCATCGAAAAAACAACGGATGCCACCGTTCAGCTGATCCGCGACAACATTCCGGAAGGAACTGTTGCGAAATCGATTGAAGAGGTGCTCCGCGAGGAGACGCCGGAGGAGGCAAGACTCCGCATCCTGAACGACACCCAGCCGGATAAGCTGAGTGACGAGCAGAAAGCGCTGTTTACTTACTTTGCGAAAGTTCCAGGCATGGATATCCAGATTCTGGATGCAATGCATGGTGTTTATCATTACGCAGGCGACCGTACTTCCCGTCATGGAAACATTGCCATTATGGGCGGATACGGTACTGGAAAAACGAAGCTGTCGGAGGATCTCGTCCGTGCAATCTGTGCTGACTTAAAACTTCCGGCAACGAAGATGGCCCGTCTGGATGCATCTGTTCTGAACAAAAAGGACTGTGCGCAGATTGTTTCAAAGCTGGCGGGAGGTTTCCTCCTGATCGAGCGTGCCGGTCTGATGTACCCGGAGACGATCGAGAAGCTGTCGCAGGCAATGGATTTCCGTACCGACAGTCTGGTTCTGATCATCGAGGATGAGAAGGTCAGCATGAGAGGTCTTCTGCGGAATTACCCTGATTTTGCGAAGAAGTTTGGCCACCTTTATCAAGGACTTGTGGGATCTTGCTCGTTCTTCTTCATCGCTCCGACGGAATATGATGAAAAGACACGCAAAAACGCTGGAAGGAAGACAGTGCCGCCCAGCTTGCCGAACTGATCGAAGTGCTTCGCGCACGTGAACCGTTCGATATCGAAGGTACGGAAGAAGAGGTAAAAGCCTGGATCGAAAGCAAAGGCTACCATTGGGAAATATAATGAATGCGACTCGTCTGGCCCTTGTCGGTGAAGGCAAAGGTCCGCATATCTTCGACATAACGGAAGCCTTGGGTAAGGAAGAGTCTATCCGCCGCATCCAGAGAGCGATAGATAAATTGTCAATTGACATTGATAATTGACAATTCTTTTATCATGTACAGCTTACTCATACATTTCTATGCCTTTATTGTCGCTATGATTTCTCCTTTCCACCGGAAGGCACGCTGATGCGTTTCGGCCAGTGGAAGACGAATAGCATTTTGCGTGAGAAGATAGACCGGAATGCGAAGTACATCTGGTTTCATGCTTCTTCGTTGGGAGAGTTTGAGCAAGGGCGTCCTATGATCGAAAAGGTCAAGGCGCAATATCCGGAATATAAGATATTGCTTACATTCTTTTCTCCCTCAGGCTATGAAGTGCGGAAAAACTATAACGGGGCGGATATCGTTTGCTATCTGCCTTTCGATACGCCTTACCGGGTAAAGAAGTTCCTGAATCTGGCGAATCCTGCTGTGGCTGTTTTCATCAAGTATGAGTTTTGGGGAAACTATTTGCGTGAGTTGAAGAAGCGGGGAATCCCGGTTTATATCATTTCAGCGATCTTCCGTCCCGACCAGTTGTTCTTTCAATGGTTCGGAGTTCCTTATCGAAAGATGCTGTACTGCTTTACGCATTTGTTTGTGCAGGACGAACGTTCGAAGGAACTGCTTGGGCAATATGGCATCCGTAACGTGACGGTCTACGGCGATACCCGTTTCGACCGTGTGTTGGACGTGCGTAATCAGGCGCGTGAGTTGCCAGAATTCGAACGGTTTGTAGGGGGAAAGATGTCAGACGCTGATCGCCGGGAGTTCCTGGCCGCAGGATGAGGAGATACTGATCCCTTATTTCAACGAGCATCCGGAGATGAAGCTGATCATCGCCCCGCACGAGATTCACCGGGAACATCTGATGTATATCGAGTCGTTGTTGAAACGCCCGTCTGTCCGCTTGTCCGATGTGATGCAGGACAAGAGCCTGCTCGAAGGGAAAGATTGTTTGATCGTGGATAGTTTCGGGCTGCTGTCTTCCATCTATCGGTATGGGACGATCGCCTATATCGGCGGCGGTTTCGGAGCCGGCATCCATAATACGTTGGAGGCGGCGGTTACGGTATTCCGGTGTTGTTTGGTCCCCGGTTTCAGAAGTTCAAGGAGGCCCGTGACTTGATCAAAGTGGGCGGGAGGATTCTCTGGTCGGCATCAAAGAATGAGTTCGCGGCAAG